>ERZ1292630.383-Hain-H41-02um-R3-383-length-46779-cov-7_pt1 | contig 46779 bp, 48 predicted proteins | sample MGYA00564408_ERZ1292630 | MGnify/ENA primary metagenome ERZ1292630 (study PRJEB36523, sample SAMEA6512641) | groundwater metagenome | collected 2019-01-08 | study: AquaDiva: Metagenomics assemblies of 32 groundwater samples
CGCCACAGGCGGTATGAAGTTTCCCGTCAAAGCTTCCCCGAAGCTTTGACCTCGGAAGCGTATACTGCTGTATCCGCTTCCCGATCTTCGCTAGGTAATAAGCGAATATCGTTATGCGATGAAACAGTATCCCATCTTGCGCGAACAAGACGGGATTTTTTTTGTTGAACTCACCGTATTTTGATTTGACGGTTAGGAATCATTGAGAGTATGGTTGTGTATAAAGGTTCATTTACAAGAGGTACGCAATGGCGATTAAAATTGTAATTATTCTCGCGTGTTTAATCTTTGTATTTTCGTCGAGCGTGAAGGCGTTTTCGCCGGAAATAATTGAAAAAGCGCAGAAGAGCGTTTTTGGAATATCTCTAGCGCCAATTGATTCGCAGAGGCCATTTTTTGAACGAAGCGATTTTAATGTGCGCGGTACCGGATTTCATATTGGCCGCGGATATGTAGCGACCAATCACCATGTAATCACAACCTATTTTATTGATAAAGATCTTCCGCCTTTTATCGCAGATGAAATTACTCTTATCTCCTTTGATCGTAAAGAATATTCCGCTAAACTTATCGGAACCGATGAGTCATATGATCTTGCCGTATATCACATTCGCGGAGCTTTTCCGGAAGACATTGCAACATTTGCAGAGCAAGAGGCGCGTTCCGGAATGGAGGCGTTCGTTATTGGTTATCCCATGGGGCCGGAGAGAATTTCTGATCAAAAAATTAGTTATGGATGGGTTGGGAATCCTAATAAGGAACTTAAAAATATCGGGCTTCGCCTTTTTGAGCTCAACGCGGATGTTTGTCATGGTAATTCCGGCAGTCCCATATTTAACGCTCAAGGAGTTGTAATCGGGATCATTGAGAGCATTTTTCAAATCAAAGATATTCCGTGCAGTAGTTTTGCTTTCGCGATTTCGTCACATCATGCGAAGAAAATTATTGAGGATATTATCCGCTATGGTAAAGCGCGGCACGCGTGGATTGGCGTTGACTTGAGGTATGAAAAATACCACGGTGAATGGTTTCCGGCGGTTGAAAAAATCATTGCCGGAAGTCCGGCCGAACGATCTGGTTTAAAAATTGGAGACATAATTCTTTCAATTTCTGGAAAACCGGTAAGAAAAATAATAGATGTGAAACGGATTATTCTTGAACAATCATATGCGGGAGAAATGCTCGTTCTTCGTGTCATACGAGACGGACATGAACGCGCGATTACGACAATGGTTGTGGAGCGATTGGGCAAACCGCCCCAATAATTATTGGGGCGGTTTTTTTAATTACCGAGGTCAAAGCTTCGGGGAAGCTTTGACGGGGTTCGGAATGAACTGCTTCATTCCGAACGGGGTTTATGCCAACCGCTTGGCATAAACGGGCGTTTTAGGCGGAACTCCCGTGGAGCCGTAAAGAAACGTCCAGGGCTTTTGTGAAGAACAAAAGTGAAGCGAGGAGTCCTCGACATGCGTTAAGAATTTCCCTGGGTTTTTGCGAGGAGCAAAAACTTCATACCGCCTCTGGCGGACAAAGTTTCCCGTCAAAGCTTCCCCGAAGCTTTGACCTCGGAAGCGTACACTGCTGTATCCGCTTCCCGATCTTCGCTAGGTAATAAAAATTCCGCGAAAATTGCATATGAGCAAAAACCTCCGAAATTCGGATGTTTTTATCAATTGCACGCGTATAATTTTTACGCTGATGCTATTATCGTTTCAAACTCTTCCTTCTCAATTGTTTCTTTTTCTATGAGAACTTTAGCAAGTTTATCTAAAAGCGCGCGTCGTTTAGTTAGAATTTCACGAGCTTTTTTATACGCACCATCTATAATGCTTTTTATTTCATCATCAATCAAGCGCGCGGTTTCTTCGGAGTAATTCTTTTGGGAGACGATCTCTTTCCCTAAAAATACCGCCTCTTCGCGCTCCCCAAAAACTATTGGGCCCAATTTTTCAGACATACCGTATCGCATAACCAGGTTTCGCGCCAAATCAGTAACTTTCTGCAAATCATCACTCGCACCAGTCGTAAGCTCTCCAAAAACAATCTTTTCAGAAGCATATCCGCCAAGTGCCACAGCTAATTCATCCAAGAAATGCGAATGTGTAAACATTTTGCGATCTTCCGCGGGAATTTTAAGCGTATAACCAGCCGCACGGCCACGCGACACAATACTGATTTTATGCACTGGATCGGCGTTTGACAAAGACGCAGAAACCAGCGCGTGCCCTCCTTCGTGATATGCGGCGATTTCTTTTTCTTTTGAAGAAAGCAAATGGCTTTTGCGTTCAGGTCCCAAAAGCACCTTTTCAATTGAATCCAGAAGATCAATTTGATGAACTTGTTTTTGATTTTTTCGAGCGGCAAGAATCGCGCCTTCATTGATAATATTTGCCAGATCCGCACCCGAAAACCCGGGGGTCCGTTCAGCAACACGGCGCACCGCGACATCTTCGGCAAGATTTTTATTTTTTGAATGAATGGTCAAAATCGCTTCACGGTCATTTACATCGGGAAGATCCAAAATTACGCGCCGATCAAAACGACCCGGCCGTAGGAGCGCTGGATCCAACACATCGGGACGATTCGTCGCCGCAAAAACGATTACCCGCTCGTCAGTATCAAACCCGTCCATCTCAACGAGAATTTGATTTAATGTTTGTTCCCGTTCATCATGACCACCGCCCATTCCCGCGCCACGAAGCCGTCCGATTGCGTCAATTTCATCAATAAAAATAATTGAGGGGGCTGTTTTCTTCGCTTGTTTAAAAAGATCGCGTGTTCGCGCCGCACCAACACCCACAAACATCTCAACGAACTCAGAACCCGACAAATGGAAAAACGGAACATTTGCTTCACCCGCCACAGCTCGCGCGAGCAATGTTTTTCCAGTCCCGGGAGCACCCATAAGCAAAACGCCTCGTGGAATCCGTGCGCCAATATCAAAAAATTTCTTTGGGTTTTTAAGAAAATCAACAACCTCTTCAAGCTCCTGCTTCGCTTCTTTAACGCCGGCAACATCCTTGAAAGTAATTCGTTCTTTGCCACCCGGAATCACAAGCCGTGCTTTTGACTGCCCAAAAGTAAACGCTTGCATACTCCCCCGTTGTAACTGGCGAGCCGAAAACCAAATGAAAAAAGCAATGATAGCGATTGGAGCCAAAATAGGAAGCGCCATACCAAGCCAAAACGAAAACCCTGAGGCAGACTTAACTTCCAAAGAAACAGCGGAAAGTTTTTCTGAAACAACGCCGTAATTTTTAAATGTTTCTGAAAGTCCTGCTTCAATTTCTTTTTCAGCTGATTGTCGCGCTCCATCTTTAAGTGTAATATCAAGAGCATTTTCCCGTACAACGATTTTTTCTACCGAGCCGGCATTAATTTCCGCAACAAGCTCGGAGAGCGTTATTGTTTTTATATTTTCGCCGACTCCAACCACAAGCGAATAAATGACCGTAACAAGAAAAAGAATTCCAAATGCCCACATAATTTGGCTTGAAAATTGTCGCAAAGGTTTTTGAATATTGTATTTTTTCATAGTTAAATTACCTATAAGATAGCACTGTATCATTAAATTTTATAGAAATCAAAAAAAATGCCCCGACGCCATCGTCGGGGCAACACACACCTCCTTTTTCTATTTTCGCGCTTTCCAATTCTCGACTGCTCGAGCGCGAAGATCCTCATATTTATTGCTCATTCCCTCACAAATGATCTCCGCAATTTTATCGAGCGAAAGCGAGGTTGGTGGCACATCAGGAGCCGTCAACGAGCCGTTCATAAGCCAGCCCGTGAGGCGATGGAAAAACCAGCTCCTCTCCTCCTTTGGACCGTCATCGGAAGTGAGGATGGTCCAATCCGCTGTGCAAGAAATTCCTCTCGCATTGCACTCGGCTTCACGAACCCCAGCCGTGATATACGACATAACATGAGTAAACGGCTTTTGATCGGTTTTCAGTTTACGGCCATTGTCGTATGTAACCTCATAGCTTCCCGGGAAAACTTGCACCTGCCCCTTACCGTTTTTCTTAACGACACAGCAGGCGTAATACCCCAAATCCCGTGCCATGAGATACGCGTGAACCCGCTCATCGTCTGATTCAATAACGGCAACAACCCGCTTTTCACATCGCGACACGAAACCATCAAAAACGGTAAGCGTAACTTCGGTCAACCTTGCATTCTTAGCCTCCGTAGCACTCTCGGTGTGAAACCAATGCTGATCTTGAAGCTCCGCCTCAAGAATCGGCCGCACCCACTCGCGAGCGTCAACGCCATCACGAACGAGCAACATAATGCAGTCAAGGATGTCAAACGGCTGAAATTGCATATTTTCTCTCCGCTTTTCCAGCCACCTCTCAATTCTCTGCGTCGCCAGCTCGTGATACGAGCCACGCATGGCACTAAGTTCCAAAACAAGCAAGCGAACAGCATCACGATAACGATCCTGTCGTTCTACTTTTAGAATCGGGCCTTTTGTCGCAGCGTCAAAAACCGCAGACGCGATCTCTCTAACCACATTCGCGTCATATTCGGCGCGATGAAGCGTTTTTACAACGCTTCCCAAAGAAAACGGCCGAGACCCTTTAATGTCGTCTTCCGCAACCGCTTTCAGAAGATGCGTGAGACGAGGATCGGAAACGATGAAGGTTTTTGATCGTTTTCCGTCCTTACTTGTAATCTTGAAAACTCTGCCGTCCCTCTCTAATCCGTAAAAATTATCCGACGAAACCTGATCCCGAACTAAACCAAGATCCCGTGCTACGAGCGTTGCCTCACACTCAACTTTGCCAGTGCCGTGTTCATCGTACTTCCCGCGACCGACACCAACAAAACTTACATTGCTCCTTCCTTCAAGCTCAACGCCACGAACAATAAATCGCCCTTCCCGATCGCGCAAACTCGCTCCACCATCGGTCGTGTACAAAACTTCAATGCCACGGCTTATACCAGGAAACCTTTCCTCGGTTCCACAAAACTCAATAAGTCGTTGAGCGTAAAGATCCGACAGCTGTGAAAGCACATGTGTAACGATGGTATGCCTTTGAAAATCCATTCTCCCCTCCTTATGTGTAAATTGTAAAAGTACTTATTTTCTAAACGCCATAATCCATAAACTAATTATTAATTTATATCATTTATATTACTCATTGTCAAATAAAATAAGCGGGGAATAAAGCGTAAAATAGGCAAAAGAAAAAGCCGGCACCTGTGCGTATTGCACAGTGCCGGCTACTTGCTAACGCGTTTTTTTTAACGCGTGCTAGAAACGCCTACCGCCTCGTGGTTGAGCGTTCTTTGCCTGGCGCATCCAAGCGTGAACTCGCTTGGGAACTTCGCCAAACAGAAACTCAGACGGGACTTCGTCAAAATCCGAGTCTCCTGTTTTTCCACACTCTGCGGAGTCATGGAAAATGAGAACCGCCGCCATCGGACTGACCTCAACAACCCTGATCGTCTTGCCGTCGCTCTCTAAAAGAGCGTCAAGGAAGCCGACCTCCTCGCTACCGATTTTCCAGCCATCAACGAGGATTGGCACACGCCCCGGCTTCTTAGCCCAAAACTCCGCGATCCCCAAGGTTGCCCCTTTTGAAATCCGCAAACGCGCGTCGCTGAAAACCTGATTGCGCTCACGGCGAGTATCTTCAAACAGCGTATTGATGTCCGTCGCCACTACCTTCGTAGCATAAGCGGCAAACCGTCGCTCAAAGAAACTCCTTAACTGAAAATTTCTGACCTCAAATGAACACTTACCCGATCCGTGATACACAATCTTTACTGGGACAGGGCCCATGACCTTCACTTGATCTTGATTGATATATGAGAAGGCGCTTTCGGCGAACGGACGATAGGAAATGCGAGTGATAAAAAGCCTATCAGCCCATCCTTTTCGCACCATCTCAACACCGACCGTCAACGATTTCCAGGTTTCAGTCATGACGACCGTCCCTGGTCTACCGGCAAGAACCGCAAGAAAATCTCCTGTGTCTTTTACCAAATCTGGAGACAGGAGAAATCCGGACACTTCACCGGAAACAACATCTCGCTCAAGATTTTTTGCCTCCAGTAAAGCGTTATAGAGATCTAAAGACTCCTTGTTGGAGCTTGGATCTCCATTCCGCATCGGGAATGGAACGAGAGCAAAACCTTCAAAATAGAGCTTTTTCGTAATCGCCCTATTGTGATTCGCCTCACGACCATCCATAACATTCGCGTACGAAAGCTCAACCCCCAAACGAGCTGCGACTTCCACGGCAATCATTCCGTCTTTCAAGCCCGCCATGATTCGCACATATTCCCGTTTCCGATACGCGTGAAGCTCGTCTACCAAGTCATCGTCCTCGGCAATGCTCCCAACGGAAACAAAGTGCCGAAGATTCTTCTTTGAAAAATCAAAGAAGAAAACTCTCTTACCCTTCTCATGTCGGTCGGCCTCGCGGAGTGAATTGATCTTAACTCCGTTGAGAATTGCCTGAACATATGGAACCTTCCCATCAAGAATCACATTCATGAGATTCTTGACTGATTTTGCATGAACAGCAAAGACATTCTTCTTTGCTCCTTGCGCCAGTTCCCCGATTTGTTTGAGCAATGCCCGCGCACCCGAATCGCCTTGCTTCGCCGCCGCTTCAAGCATCCTCATTTTTTCTGAATCGGCGGAAACTTCAGCCGCAGTAAGCTGATCAGCGGCTTGATCCTGTTGCTTCCTAACACTGCGCAAAACTGCATTCACCCGCTCACTCAAATCCGTCGTATATTCTTCGCTCATGGCTTTAATCTCCTTCTTCCGCTATCAGCGCATACTATTTATGTATTTGCCCCAACAGCATTTTCACGGTTAAGAAACTTATCCCTACATCCACACATCACAAAAAAGATTACAACCAAAAATCGCAAATATAATACACAAAAAAGATGCCTAGAAACAAGCTATTTATCTCCTATAAAGACCTCCTTTGTTTAAGTTTTTAAAGTTCTCACCCACATTACAACAATCAAACAAACTCTATTGTTATACTTGCACAGTATACTATTTTTATTAAAAAAGTCAACCTTTCGGTTGATTTTTTGTTTGCGCGTTTTTTACTACTTTTTTCCTTCTCCGTGTTCTTCCTTTTCTTCTTCTTTTTTTGAAAGCGCCAAAGACATCCGATGTTCTTGCAAATCAACTGAAGTGACTATAAATTCATATTCTTTACCAATCTCAATCGTTTCAAGCATTTTTGCTTCAGTACCAAATTCAGAAATATGAATTAAGCCCTGAATTTCGCGCGATTCTCCGTTCGGTAATACAAATACCGTCTTCACAAATGCCCCAAAAGAATTAAATTTAACAATAGTACCCTTTGCCGTATCGCCCTTCTTTATAACTTCTTGGAACGCAAGCCATGGGTCATCTTTCAACGCCTTCAACGAAAGTGAGATTTTTGTCCCTTCAATGGTAATTATTTTTACGCGAACCTTCTCGCCAATCTTTACGACATCCCGTGGATCATGAACCAATTGCCAATCAACTTCGGAAACATGAATCAATCCCTCAAGCCCGTCAGCGAGACGCACAAAAGCTCCAAATGGAGCGATTGCCGTGATTTCTCCATCAACACATTCCCCGATGGTATGCTTGTTTACAAATCCTCTAAGCGCATCATTATCAAGTTCGCGTTCGGAAAAAATAAGCTTTCCTTCGTCCTGGTGAACATCAATAATTTTAACTTTAAAATCTTTTCCCAAGAATTTCTTTAATTCTACAAAAATTTTTTCTTTATCACCTCCCTCTACGCGCGGATAATTTTTCTGTGAAAGCTGGGAAACTGGCAAAAATCCAACAACACCGCTGTGTTCCATCATAAGACCCCCGCGATTCACTTCTTTAACGCGAAGAGTAAGCGTTGCTCCTGTGCGCATTATTTCCTGAAGATCTACCCATAACTTTTCTTTTCCCGCTTCTTTTAATGAAAGCTCGGGATACCCCTCTATAATAGAACTCTCAAGCTCCACAACCTTTGCTGTTACCGCATCTCCAATTTTTAGACCCCTGATAACATGCTGGGCTTCATAAAACTCTTTCCCAAAAACAACACCGACTCCTCGCGCGTCCATATCAATAAAAAGCCTGTTTCCTTCACGAAAAAGAATCGTACCGTCAACAATATCCCCTATCTTTATATACATGCCCGCGTCAATTTTCTGTTTTAATAGGGCCTCCATAGGATGCTTCGCAATATCGCGCTGTTTGATTTCAAAATCAGCGTCTTTTTCCGATTCAACCTCGGTTGTATTTGTATCGTTTACCATGATTGAACGAGTATAGTAAAAGAAACAAAAAAAAGCAACCAACAAATGAACGGGCATCTGCTTTATTTTTTATTTATATAATGCTAAACTCAACGAGCTTTTAGCTTTCAGTGTATGATTTTTAGGTGCCGATGCATCTTTGTTATACACTATGCGCTATACATTATACGCTATGATTATTACCTGGCACGGCGGATCGTGCGTCAAGATTCAATCGGGAAACATGGTTATCGTCGCCGATCCCTATTCAAAAGAAGCGGGACTCGCATCGCCCCGATTCTCCGCTCAAATCGTCACACGAAGCCACGAACACTCACATCTTCAAACCGACTCTGTTGGCGGAAGTCCTTTTGTTATTGACGGGCCCGGCGAATATGAAATTGGAGGCGTCCACATCAATGGAGTTGAAACGCACCACGACAATTCCAACGGAAAAGAACGGGGATTAAATACCGCTTTCATATACGAAATTGAAGACATGCGTATAGCGCATATGGGAGACATTGGCGAAGAAAAACTTCGCGGTGAGACAATAGAAGCGCTTGAAACGATTGATATCCTCTTTGTCCCTGTTGGCGGAAAACACGCCATTGATGGGGCGATGGCAAAAAAAATAACCGATCAAATTGAACCGCGCATTGTCATTCCTATCAATTACAAACTTCCAAAAACACATGAAGCGCTTGACTCGGTTGATGTATTTCTGAAAGAAATTGGGGCGGGCAAAGCGGAAAAAATGGACAAGCTCGTTATTAAAAAAAAGGATTTACCACAAACGGAAGAAACGCGCGTCGTCGTTCTGTCTGTCGCATAAAAGCACTCCAATCTTGTCTTGGACAACAGGCATATCGCTCAAAGACATTTTCTAATTTAAAGCATCGCAAACCACAATGCTCCAATGGCTTGAAAAAATACGAGGAAAATCAGAAAATACACGGCGATTGATCGTCTTATTTTGTTTTTGCGTGATCGGAGGGACGGCTTTTCTTTTATGGTATTGGACCATACATGGACGGCCTATCAGCGGAGGGCTCACAGAGTCATTCATTGAAATAAAGCAAACAACAACAAATGGATTCCAAAGATTTCAAAACTTTCGCATCCGTTTGGGAGAGATAAAGCGCAAATTCAACAAAATAATTCAAAACAACGAAATCTCCGATACGCTTTTTAATTCCCTCTCTTCATATGAATCGGAGGCTGTTGGCAATCAAAAACCAAAAGAATAGCTGTTTATATCAGATATTCCGCTTGAAAAAACCTGTTAAATTTTATGGAATCACAAGAAATAGGAAAAATTAAAAATCGCGAGATCGCGGACGAAATAAAAGAATCGTATCTTGATTATGCAATGTCCGTGATTGTCGCGCGCGCTCTTCCTGATGTCCGCGATGGCATGAAACCAGTGCACCGCCGTGTTCTTTTTGCCATGCATGAGCTGGGGTTAGGACGAGGGTCAAAACACATGAAATCCGCACGCGTCGTCGGCGAGGTTATGGGAAAATACCATCCGCACGGGGACACCGCTATCTACGACTCAATAGTTCGTATGGCACAGGGATTTTCTTTGCGCTATCCGCTCGTTGACGGGCAGGGAAATTTTGGTTCTGTGGATGGAGATTTTGCCGCCGCAATGCGATACACAGAAGTTCGTATGACACCAATCGCAGAAGATATGCTCCGCGACATTGAAAAAAATACCGTTCCATTTATTCCAAATTATGACAGCTCACAACAAGAACCAACAGTCCTTCCTGCCTTGCTCCCGAATCTCCTTCTTAACGGAACAGAGGGAATCGCGGTCGGAATGGCAACAAAGATTCCTCCGCACAATTTATCAGAAGTGCTTGACGCGACAGCACATCTTATCAGTCATCCAAACGCATCAGCAGAAGACCTGATGGAATTCGTTCAGGGACCAGATTTTCCAACGGGTGGCCTTATGTTCAATTCAAAAGAAATTCGTGAAGCATATATTTCTGGCCGTGGCGGAATTGTAACGCGCGGAGTCGCTGAAATTGAAGAAAGTGAAGGAAAACGAGCCGGATTTCGTATTATTATCACTGAGATACCCTATCAGGTGAATAAAGCCGAAATGATTGAAAAAATAGCGGAACTCGTACGGGACAAAAAAATGGAGGGGATTCGGGATATCAGGGATGAATCGGACAAAGACGGACTTCGCGTTGTGGTTGATCTAAAACACGACAGCTACCCACAAAAAGTCTTGAATAATCTTTACAAGCACACGGATCTTGAACGAAAGTTTCATTTAAATATGCTTGCTCTCGTAGATGGAATTCAGCCAGAAGTCTTATCAATCAAGGGCGTTCTTCAGGAATATCTCAAGCACCGCGAGATTATCATTACCAAACGAACACAGTTTGATTTACAAAAGGCAAAAGACCGTGCGCATATTCTTGAAGGGCTAAAAAAAGCACTTGATCATATTGATGCGATTATCACCACGATTAAAAAATCTTCCGATCGCGCGACGGCACACGAAGCTCTCATAAAAAAATTCTCTTTCTCCGATCGCCAAGCCGAAGCAATTCTGGAAATGAAACTCCAGAGCCTTGCGGGTATGGAACGACAAAAAATTGAAGATGAACTGAAAGAAAAGCACGCCCTCATAAAGTCTCTTGAAGCTATTTTAAAAGACCGGGCGAAAGTTCTTGCGATCATTACAAAAGAGATTGCAGAACTAAAAGAAAAATATGGGGACGACCGTCGCACAAAACTCGTAAAAAGCGCGGCAAAAGAATTTGCCGATGAAGACCTCATCCCAGAAGAAGACACTGTTATTGTTCTAACCAAAGATGGCTCTATAAAACGACTCAAACCGGAGAGCTACCGCGCACAAAAACGCGGAGGCAAGGGAACGATCGGCATGGAAACAAAAGAAGAGGACATCGTTCTTCATCTTTTGATTGCAAACACGCACTCAAATCTTCTCTTTTTTACCAATACCGGCAAAGTGTACCAGGTAAAAGCATACGAAATTCCCGATGGAACACGGACTTCAAAAGGAAAAGCTATTCAAAATTTTCTTTCGCTTGGACCAACGGAAATGATTACAGCAATCCTTCCAACAGGAAAACAAACAGAAAAAACGCATTCACTCATTGTGATGGCGACCAAAAACGGTATTATCAAAAAAGTAAAAATTGACGATTTTGAAAATATCCGCCGTTCGGGAATCGTCGCTATGAAACTGAAAGGCAGTGATTCTCTTTTGTGGGCGCGACTTACAACGGGCACAGACGACCTTATGCTCGCGACCTCCCGCGGACAAGCAATTCATTTTTCGGAAAAAGACATTCGTCCGATGGGACGGGGAGCGAGTGGTGTTAAGGCAATCCGCCTAAAAAAAGATGATTTTGTTGTCGGTATGGATGTGATATCGCGGGAACGCGTCGCAGAAGCGCTTCTTCTTGTTGTAACCGAATATGGCTTTGGCAAAAAAACATCCGTCAAAGAATACAAAAAACAAAAACGAGGCGGATCAGGAATTAAAACTGGAAAAATTACCTCTAAAAATGGAGCGATTGTTTCCGCGGAGCTTATTCTGCCAGAAAAAGAAGAGATTATCGCAATTTCCCGCAAAGGACAGGTGATCCGCACAGAATTAAAGTCAATCTCTCTTTTGTCCCGCGCGACACAAGGCGTACGAATTATGAAGCTAGAAGCAGGAGATAAAATTGCTTCAGTAACTACATTTTAGAATTACAAATCAAAAATCCTGAATCAGGACTAACTTTTTTTGTTTTTTAAGTCATTATGTCGTATTATTAAGAAAATAATGGCTGAATTTCTCCAACCAGAAAAGGTTATACAATACTTACACGCGCGCGATGGAATGCGTATTGCTGATTTTGGCGCGGGACAAGGTTTTTTTGCCATTCTTCTCGCAAAAATAGTCGGATCCTCTGGTAAACTTACAGCGCTTGATGTCCAGAAAGAAAGCGTAGAATTTGTCCGAAGACGAGCACAGCTTGAAAATTTTACGAATATAGAGGCTGTGTGGGCAAATCTTGAACTTCCACGAGGATCAAAACTTCCTGACAACTCCCAGGACGCTGTTATTATTTCTAATATCCTCTTTCAAGCTGATGATAAAAAAGCATTGCTTGTGGAAGCCTTTAGAGTTCTTAGAATAGACGGAACACTTCTTCTGCTTGAATGGAATGAAGACGCGCCCCCTCCAGGACCACCACGCGAATTACGAGTACCTCAACAAACAACAAAAGAATTATGCCAAGAAGTTGGTCTTTCCTTCGCTGAAAAATTGCCAGCAGGAAACCACCACTACGGCTTTTTATTTAAGAAGCTGGTCACATAATTTAAAAATCTTTTATGGAAAAAGGTAAAATTGTTATTTTTGGAATTGGCGGACTCATTGTTATTGTTTTTTTGTTTATGCTTGTCGGCATTCTTCCTGGAATCAAAAAAAACCTGGGCTCTACCAACTCCGTGCTTACGGTTTGGGACTTTGAAGACTTACCTACGGTGTGGACGGAAATTAGCAAAGCGTACAGCGCACAAAATCCAAGTATAAAAATTAAATACATACAAAAAAACCCCACAACATTTGAAAATGAGGTTATCAATGCGTTAGCGTCCGGCACAGGTCCTGACATCTGGGCATTTAAACAATCGTGGATACTAAAACATAAAAATAAAATTTTTCCTTTGCCGGAAATAGCACTCCGATTTACCAAATCTGATTTTCAAAGAATTTTTGCCGATGTAGCGCATGTATTTATTATTGACAAACAAATCATCGCGCTCCCGACAGCGATTGATACGCTTGCCCTCTATTACAATAAAGATATTTTCAATAGCGAAAACATCCCAAATCCACCACAAAATTGGGATGAGCTGACTGAAGTTGTTAAAAAAACAACAAAAATAAGCCCTTCGGGAAAAATAATCAGAAGCGGGATTGCTCTGGGAACCGCCGGCAACATTGATAATGTCGTTGACATAATCTCCGCGCTCTTTCTGCAAAATGAGCTTACCGTCTTAGACATTTCAAAAGAAGAGTCAAAATCAGATATCCGTAGCGGAAATAATTTCGGAGGAATTAACGCGCTTAAATTTTATAATTCGTTCTCGAATTCAATTCACAAAAATTATTCATGGTCTGCTGTTTTACCAAATTCAATCCAAGCGTTTGCCGACTCAAAAACGGCAATGATTATAGGATTTTCCAAAGATTACGAGAAAATTATCAAAAAAAATCCGCGGTTAAATTTTGGCATCGCCCCCCTACCCCAGCAAAAAGATCAACCTATTAAATTTAATTATGGCATTGTTAGCGGACTTACCGTTTCCAAAAATTCACGAAATCCACTAGAAGCGTGGCGTTTTATCGTATACGCTACGACCGATTCAAATGCCGTAAAATTTTACCTCAACGCGTCAAATAACCCACCAGCATACCGCCGATATGTAACCGCTGACTTTTTAGCCCCTTACCTTGAAGTATTCAAAGCGCAAATTCTCTCCGCCCGAACATGGGTTCAGGCAGATGAACGGGTCGTTTTAATGATATTCCAAAATATGATACAATCTATACAGGGTAGCTCATACAATTTTGATGGTGTGCTTGGCGCCACAAGTAAACAGCTTGAAGAGCTCACGAATCCGTATATAATAAAGCCGGATGATAAAGAGTCAAAATAATTTTTTACGATTTTTTGGAAATTCGTTCACGATAGCGATATCTTTTTTTGTTCTCGTTGTTCTTGTATTGGTTTTTCCGTATCAAAACTCGCATGATGCTCGCGCGCAGGGTTCTTTGACAGATCCAGTATCAACCTTACGCGACATAGAAAGTCGCGGACTCGTTCCATGTGGGACATTAACCACAAGCTCATGCAAACTGTGCGACATTTTCCAGCTTGCCAAAAATCTAACTGACTTTTTTATATACGCGGGACTTATGATAACGGCGGGATTTATTGGATATGGTGGGTTTCTAATTCTTACTGGCTCATATTCCGAAGAAAAAACGCGCCACGGAAAAGAGGTTTTAACATCCGCCATTACGGGACTTCTCATCTTGCTTGTCGCGTGGCTTATTGTAGATACTTCCATTAAAGTCCTTAAAGATGTTCCTGTTTTAGGACCTGGAGCTGGCTCTGGAGCTTCTGAAGGGCTCCTCTTTAATCAATTAGGTCCGTGGAATGATATTCAATGCCAAAACCCTAACTTTAGCTCAGGGGGGACGAATATTGATTTGAATAATTTACTCCCCGGTCCTTGATTTTTTTAAATTAATACGCGACAAAGAAAAATTGCTTAGAAATTAACATATGCTATGATTTTCAAATTATCACAACGCGACACAGTGAAAGAAATACTCATTAAAACTATGCTTTTTATTGTCCCCGGAGTGAAAAAAACATCCCTTTGTCTTCTCTTACTCGCCCCGCTTATTTCATACGCAGTAACAATTCCAAATCCACTGGGGGATGGAACGAGCATCAGCATGATCATTACTCGCGTTACGGACTTCCTTTTCTCGTTGGGACTTGCAATCGCTGTCATTGTGTTTTTGGTTGGTGGATTTCAATACCTTTTCTCCTTCGGGTCTGAGCAAAAAACAACCCAGGCGCGCAACACCTTGATGTATGGCGTAGTTGGTACTATAATTATGCTTGTTGGAAAGGGTGTTACAGCTCTTATTGTAAGCATTATTGGCTAATTTAGTTTAATTATGATTATGAATAACGCGATTCTAGAATTAAAGAAAACTGAGCTAAAAAATAAAAAAGTGGCACATCTTATTTTTTTAGCATCATTTTTTTTCGCGCTCACAGTTTTTTTACCCTATAGCGTGCACGCCCAAGATGTGAGCTTTAGCAGTACAGCTGATGTAAGCAGGGTTATTGAAAATATCGCCCGATTTATGTCAACGCTCCTTATAGCGGTATCGGTTATTGTTATCATTGTTGCTGGATTTATTTACTTAACCGCGGGAGACGATGAAAAAAAGGTTACAACAGCAACCCAAACATTAACATACGCTATCGTTGGCATCGTGGTTGGACTCGTGGCATTTTCTATTCCCCCGCTTATCAAAGCAATACTTGGATAAACTAAAAATTAACTCCTGCTAATAGCCGGGGGTAATAACTAAAACTAAAGCATGAAAAAACCAATAAAACATTTTTTGCTCGTTGCTTCTCTGCTGTTTATAGCGCCACTTACAGCGCTCGCAGATCCAGTCGTGCGTTATCCGATGGCGTCTGGCGGAGCCGTGAACATTGAAACTCCAGCAGCGCTTGGCGATAAGCTCGGATTAGTTGCGCGATTTTTTGGATCACTTTTATTCGCGATAGCCGTGTTAATTTTCCTTTACGCCGCGTTTCTCTATATCACAGCGGGTGAAAACGAAGATACCACTACTAAAGCTCGGTTATTTCTTACCTGGGGCATTGTTGGTTTAGTGGTTGCGCTTGTTGCGTGGAGCCTCCCGCTTCTTGTAGCGAATATTTTAGGAGGAAGACCTCTTAATTAGATTAATAGATTAAAAATCTTGTTAGGGCAGATCTTTATACCCTGTTTAAGTTATCCACAGTTCTTAAAACGAGATTTCCATAAAAATAGAAATATGGTATCGTTATGCACAGTGTTGCTAATGTACTAATAGATTTTAATTAAAATTAATATAGTCATCTTGTGCAAAAGCATAAGATACCCCTTATTTATTGCGCAATTACTCTCCGCTGATTAACCACCGGATCGTAAAACGCGGTAATTAACATGCGGTTTATTATGAAAAAAATACTTACAAAAATTATGGCAGCAGGGCTTTCGCTCGCTCCAATTGCAGTATTCGCCCAAGGAACAATTAGTCCTCTAACGCCAAGCGGTGGCGTCCCCGTGGCAAATGTCGGCGCATTGTCAGGGCTTTTGCAGACGCTAGCTCGGTTTTTCGGTACTCTTATTATGGCAATTGCCGTATTTATGATTCTATATGCCGCATTTAAATTTATTACCGCGGGAGATAATGAGGATAGCGTTGGACAAGCCCGCACTATGCTTACCTATGGCGTTATCGGAATTGTTGTCGCTTTAATCGCATTTAGCATCCCGTCTCTTGTTGCAAGCATTTTTGGCGGAGCCGTGCTTAATTAAATATTTTCTATCTGTGTACCAAAAAACCCCCGAAATAGGGGGTTTTTTATTCATAAAAACTTATCCACAGTTATGGATAGGCGCTGTTTACAATGGACGCCGCCCTTGATAAACTATACATAGAGATAATTTTTGAACGATGAGTGAAAATGAGGACTCGGCAGTTTTTCGCCTTTTGCGGAAAATTCATCCTCACGGCATTACAATGCCACATCAACACTCACCCTCAAAAAATATCTCGCCCATTTTGCTCCTTAAAATAAAATACTTCCTCTCTCATTATGAGCCCCGCGAAACCGCCGGGCTCTTTTTTTAATAACAGCTTTTACTAATAAATTTTAGAGTTTTGTGATGTTGTTTTTGGGTGGCCAACGGGATTCGAACCCGTGATGAGAGCTCCACAAACTCTAGTGTTACCGCTACACTATGGCCACCATATTTTTTTACTCTTCTTTTTTCAAGCCTCTTCAAGGGTAATCCATTCGCTTTTGATGGCGAAAGTCAGGGTTTTCTTATGCCTGCTGGCACATTTGAAAACTCTTCGATTCCTATACGCGAGCAAAGCAGTTTGCTCGCTCTCGGGAGTGTCCCCTCGATAGGAATCGAACCCATATCAACGCCTTAGAAGAGCGCTGCTCTATCCATTGAGCTACGAGGGGAAAATCGCTTTCCAACACGCCACACCAACTAACAAGACGGATAGCAAAAGTGATCAAAAGATAAAAAGCTCAATACCGCGCCCACAATATCACAAAATCATTCAAAAAACAATATAAACGCCTATTATATTAAAACGGATTTTTTACCGATGGCAACTCTTTTCGCAAACGATTAAACTGTTCTGCGCGAATATCAAGAAGCTCATTAACCCTAAAAACAACTGACGCATCAAATTGCCCCCGAAACTCTTTTTCATCTATCGCTCCCACGCCACCATTGAGATTGCGTGCGGTATAAAATACATAAGAAGAAAATCCGATAACAACCGTAAGCGCGCTAATGAAAAACAATACATACCACTCTTCAAAAAATTTTTGCCACTGTATTTCGCTTAATTTTATATTAAGTTTTAGATTCATAAATTTAAAATTATTTTTTAATTCGTACTATAATATCAATCGCCATTTTTGAAATCGTTGTCCGCGTAAGCCGTCCCGAACTGCTCACACCCGGAACAGACTCCCCAGCAAATACATCTGCCATCCCAGAAGAAGACACATGCGCGCTTACAAAAGTTATCTGATATGGAAGAAGCTCGAGAACCCTTAAGTAGTGAAACAATCGCGGGAAGTCTCCTTCCGCTATAATTTGAAATTTTTGAAGTCCGTCTTTTGGAGCATCGTGAACAAGAATTTTTGCCTGAACGCCCTGCTCTCGCCCAAGCTCCTCAATAAGCTCAATAAATGGTAATGGAGAATTAATATCCAAAATCGTTTTCTCTACTCTCTTCAGAGTCGCGTCTTCCTTGTGAATTGATCGTCCGATACCGAGAAAATATTCGCGCCGGCGGTCAAAATATGCGATTTTTTTCTGCGCTTCGGAAATTTCATTTTCAAAAGCAATGATTTTTTCATATAACGGTTTCACGATAAAAAAAGCCGTCCCCGCATTTATTGTGCCGAGCAAAAGAAAAACAACCAACACTGTTTTATTTTTTAAAAATATATAAAATTTCATTACTTTTGTACGCCAACTTTTATACTAAACGGTATATTTGAATTCAAAACAAAACTTGTAAGAGGAATGGCGATATTTTTTATTCGTGGAACGCTCTTCATGGCGACTTCCATCTGAACAAGGGCTGATCGAGTATTTGCAAAACCGTCAAGCGAAAGCTCTAAGGCGACCGCGTCAAACTTCATAGTAGTAACGATAATGCCTGACGGAAGCGCACGCAGAATATCAGAAAAAATACCCGAAAATGATCCAGCCGATCCAGTACCCCTTTTAATGTCTTCCGCGTTCTTGTTCAGCTCAACAAGCGAAACGCGAATTTCTTCAATTTGTTTCACAAACGGACTTTCTTCGGTAATTTTTAAATTATAAAAAATATCATCTCTTTGAAATGCTAAGAAAAAATATGACGGAATAAGAAGAAATACAGTAAGTGTGTACAAGGCAAAAATACTCCAGCCCCACACAAGAACAATCTTCGTCTTCCGATACCCATCAATTCGATTTTTTTCTTCAGGCGGAAGAATGTTAAAATTGAGCATTAAGAATTATTAAAATATTTCTATAAAAAGCCCTAAACGCTTTGCGTGGAAAGATCATGCGCTCTTTATCCCCCGAAGCGCCAAACCGAGCGCCGTTGTGAATGAAAGGGAGTCGTGTTCTAAAAGTGGGTGTTCTGATTCGTTGGAGAAAAAACGTAAAGACCTCCCAAGCTCAACATGGAGTTTCGTTCGCTCCGCAATCGCCTCCATAAGCCCAAAAAGATATGCATCACCTCCACACAAAACAATTTTTTGTACACTATTTTCCTTTTCGTGTGTATGACGCGGATGCCGCTCAAAAAAATTAATATTTTTTTCTAGCTCATCAAGAATAATAGCAACGAGCGGCTCAAGTGCCCGAAACACCACCCCTCCCATCTCTTTTTCTGAGAGCCCGATTTTTTTCTTTATTTTTTCCGCCTCGGCAGGATCAATTGATAAAGCATCGCGAATTGATTTTTCAAAATCGCGACCACCAATTGGAACAGTTGAAGCAAATACAAGCGATTGATCAGCGTAAATAATAAAGCCTGATTTTGTCCGTCCAACATCAACATATAACAACGCCTTCTGTCGCTCTGTGGAATCGCTCAGCGCTCGAATAATTCCATGGGACTCAAGCTCAAGTGCAACAACTCGCGTATCCGCGTTGCGAAAAACTCGCATATAAGAATCAACAACCTCTTTCGGATACGCAACGACGGCGATATCCCGATGATCAAATATTTTCATATCAGGCGTTCTATCTTCATAATCAAAATACATCTCTAATGCGGAAAGCGGAATACTACTTTCCGCCTCAAACCGAATCGCGTTTTTAAGCTCTTCTTTATTATCAATATGCGGAACCTGGATCGCCTTAATGAACGCTTTTTCTTCCGGCAAAGCGCCAACGATATAATGAGTTTTACCTTTTTGTACCCGCGCGAGCGATCGTTCAATGATTTTAGAAAGCTCCTGTTCTTTCTTAATCTCTCCCAATTCAACAATCCCCTGGGGGATTGGTTCATTTCCAAAAAACTCAATTAAAGGCGGTCGTGCAAATTGACGCCGCGCCTTTACAAAATGAATTGACGCGTCTGATATGTCCACGCCAATAACAGGAAATGAAAAAATGTCCGACTGAATATAGCGAAAATAATCAAAAAGCTTCATGCTTGTTATTATACCATACTCAAAGACACACAAAAGCCCCGCGCAAAACAAAATTTTGCACGGGGCTTTTTTCTATCAATCAATTACTATTCATAAAAAAATCCTACTCAACCTCCTCCCAAGAAACTACCGAATATTGATCGGATGTGAGAGGAAAATCCGGCGGAGGAGCGTAGAGAAGATTGGCATCATAGATAATAACGCGTGTTTGATATCCTGTGCCATCCGTATATGCAAAGCCATACCGTTTACTCGTTGTAATCGCTCCGGTAAGCGTAATTGAACTTCTGATATATTCCGGACCGCATGATGACCCATAATAGTATCGTCCGATCCTTCCAGTTTTGGCAACGAGCGCCCCATCAATAAGAAGTGCGTTATTGCTTTTAAGCCCGATATTGATGTTTTCCTGTGCGATAAGCCCCAAAACATCCGCGCCGTCATACCGCGTATATGTAACATTTTTATTGATTGTAATGCTTGTGTTGGTGCTTACATTCTCCGGAAAACGCGCCGAAACGATATTTAAACGCGCCCCGTCAATTCGTCCCTCTATCCAAAAATTATCTTCAACAAAAATAATTCCATTTGCTGGAAATGTATAATTTCCAAGAAGCGTCTGCGCCAAAATGCTCCATGTTCCCCACTTTGATTGCGTACTCCCACATCCTCCCGGAGGTCCTAAAACGCTTGTTACCCGATACAAATCAAATGTATCATTCGTTTTCAAAACAATGTTATATCCCTGTGTTCCTGAATTTGCGAAATACCGACCCCCTGCTTGCGCTTTTGTTTTAAGAGCGGAGAGATCCGCAGTAAGTCCAGCAAAATCAAGTTGGGGAACGGGAAACTTTCTTCCTGCGAGAAAAATATCAGCTCTATTCGGCACAGTGGCGGGTGGCAACGGATCAATTGGAGATACATGCGTATGAACACCAAATTCATTCCCACCGGGATGATCGGGGTCATCAAATGTGCTGACAGCGCTTGAAAGCAGATTATGAGCAAGGCCATCAAAACGGATTCCTTTATTTGAGTAAATTTCGCCAAAAACTTCAGTGCCAGGACCAAAACGCATAAAATCGTCTGCGGCAAAAGCATACTTCGCCCATGATGGAACGGCAAATTGAACTCTTATTTTTCGCTTAATGAGTGGATTAGCGAGCATAACTCCCTCGGAAAGAACGGTGACAAGCGTGGATCCTATCGGGGGCGGAGTAATGGTCAATGAAAATGTTCCTATCTGAACGCCGTTCTTATCATAATATGAATGCGTATATGGCCCAGGACCTCCGGTGCCGTCCTGAAAATCCTGTGGCGCATGCGCCAAATGCCACCTATAATATTCAGCCCCCGCCTCGGCAACAACAACAGCCTCTCCACGAACAGAAAGCTGACGAGTTGCTTTTATATGTAGTGCCGCCCATTGCACAAGCCCGCCGATAAGAATTGTTGAAAGGGCGGAAAAAACAATAATAGGAACGACAATCTGCCCGCGATTGTTAAAAACCGTAAAACATGAAGCGTGTTTTTTTCCGCCAGAGGCGGATAATTCATTGTTTATGTTTTTTGTGTTCATTTCGCAAGTTATATTATTTGATATTTTTAAACTCGAAATTTTTTATTCATCGTTCCTTATTTGGAATACGCGTTCATTGAAAACGGAGATTTCTTATGTTTACTTGAGTTGAAAACATGACCTGTCCTGGTGGTTTCGGGCCATTTGGATCAAGGCTCATCGTCATTCGTATAAATCGTATAAGCGAAACATCAATTGGTACTGAAAGTGGCGTTGAGGTTGAGGTGGTTAAATTATAATACGAAAAGACGGTTGTTGTCGCGACAAGATCAGAAACGATATCCGAGATAATTTCGTTTGCCGGATTATACGCCAAGGGAAGCCCCGTCGGCTTTATGATTCCTTTTTTTAATATCGCACCCGAAAGAAAATACCGAATCCGCTCCTTGAGCGCGTCATTATCAATATCCGCAAAAAACGAAAGTTCTGTACCGTTTGCCGACTCAATAAGATACCCACCAACACTTGACGGGGACGCTGACCGAACTTCATCAGTAAAACTTTTAAAAATTTTTCGTATCTGATTTTCACGCGAGAGCCCTCCTTCAACGAGCCTATTAAGTTGAAAAAAATCACTTTGAAATCCAACGAGAGCCATCGCAATAAGACTAAAAATCCCAACAGCAATAACCGCCTCAATTAATGTCATGCCGTCTATGTTTTGCTTCTTCTGTTCCATATGTGTATACGCGGATGCATTAAGGATTCAGCAGTACATCCAGCTTTTGAAAATCAGGATTAATTTCTATTGCCGTACTCATTGCCTGATATGACGGGTGCGTAATGTCAATGGTATATGCTCCACCCACAAGACCATTAAAGAACGCCTGTCCGGGCGGTATGCACGAAGTTGTAAAAGTAAATGAAACATCAGAAACAAGCGGTGTTGAAGTCGCGGTCACAGTAGAAAGAAAGGCCTTGTACCGCATATAGCGACTACCGTTGTGATTACTAATATCGGTATTCATGGTTGTGTAATATGTACCATTCGTAGAATCCGGACCAACAAAATTCCATGTCGCATTATCAACATTCGTCGCTATTTGAAATTTCACGGAATTAAGACCTGTTTCTGGTGGTTGGCTTATAGATACCCACGAAATATTGTGAAAATTGCTCGCACTTCCAAGATCAAACGCAGAAGATTCAAGCCATCCGAACGGTTGATAATCCCCCCCCAGACTTACAAGTTTGATTTCTCCAGCCGGTGGACCGATGTATATATTGCCATCAGATGTCCAAAATTTGGTCATATCGGTCGTCGTCGCTTGTCCCGACCCACCTGACCAGTCGGTCTGGGGAATTGATCCTCTGCCTGTGATTACCTGCGTTGAAAATCCTGTTTTTGAAAGAGCAACTGTCGCTCCAGTAACGGGAAGGCTCGTCCCGGAATCTTTGACTGTTACAAGAACGCTCTTTGGATTTTTTGTTTCAATGAGTAGTTGAAGGTTTTGTGTAGTATTTGGTGAAATGGTAATCGGAGTAAGCGGAATAGCGCCGGCGAGATCATACGCAGAATCAATAATTGAAAATTCATAGGTATCCCACTCAAGATTTGGAAAAATTCGCGAGCCCGTCATATCCGTAATACTTGTCGTTGAATATTTTAAAACATCAGGAACGCCAGTGCCGATCAATTTTGATCCATCAATATGAAAATCAACACCGGCTACTGATCCGCACACCTGATTTCTTGTTGAAAGATTTATCGTGCTTGTGCGATCAATGGCAAAAGTTGCCTGTGTAACAACCCCCGCATCAACTGTTGCGTCTGCTTTGATTGGATTGGGATTCCCCACCCCCGGAGCGTGTGTTTTATCGGTAGAGTAGCCTAATTTCGTTGCAGTAATCCCGTATCCGCCGACAGACGGCGGAACATCAACAAGCTGGAGCATTCCCTGATTATTCGTCACATCATCAATCACAAGGTCTGGATTTAATATTGTGTTTTCAACACGAACGGTTGCCTGCGGAACAGGAGACCCATTCGCGTCAATAACTTGAATAAATAAAGCGCCTCCCCCCGATGAAAGCTCAAGGTCTTTAGGAGCTATAGTTGTCGTCTGCCGAACTGGAATAAAATTTTTGCAATTCGCGCATGTGATTTCAACCTCAAACAATCTATAATCCGCGGGGGCTGTGTCATTATTTGTCGTGCTTCCGATTGTCCCGTCAAACAGATCGTCAATATTTCGCACCGTTCGCATAACGGTAAACTGCGTGCCATTTTTTATTACAACGCTGGATGAAGCGAATTGACCCGGTGGATACCCGCCAAGAATACCAACATTTTGAAATTGAGCATTACGCGCAAGCTCAATTTCATCATTTACAACCGACAACGCCGTATTTTTTATCTTAACACCACGAACGCTTTCTGAAATTGTAAAATACCCACGATACACACCTATAGCAACAATTGCCAAAAGTGCCCCGCCGATAACAGCTTCTATTATAGTAAACCCACGCGTTTGACGCATAATATTCACCAATTTATTTGTAAAACACACGAATGCATAACCCGCTTCTCACAAGCATCTTTTACCAAAGACTGTCCTTCTTTGACGAAAGATGTTTCTAATTAAATACTTCCCAACGAAGAATAAATCGGTTGCATAACGGAAATCGCAAAAAATCCAACCGCACCCCCGATAAAAACCATAAGAAACGGCTCAATAATGGATGAAAGATTTTTTGTGGTCTCGGTAATATCCTGTTCAAAAAAAATGGCTATATCTAAAAGCAATTCTGATGTTTTGCCGGTTTCCTCTCCCGCCGAAACCATCTCGGCAACAAGTGGATCATAAAGATCGCTATGCGCGTGAAAAAAGCTTCCCATTGTTTTTCCCTGCGTAATCTCTTTTGAAAGCTCTTCAAGAGAAGCCTTATAGCGCGCGCTTCCGACAATATCCCGAGCGATTTCAAGCGAGCGAATAATTGGCGTTCCGCTCGCAAGAAGATACGAAAGCACGCGCGTGATGCGCGCAACATTCATTTTTCTAATAAGCCCCCCAAACAAGGGGATGCGAAGCGCAAAACCGTCCCACAGTGGTCTTCCGAATTCCGAACGAATAAACCGCACGAAAAGAAAAATAAAAAATATGATACCAATGAAAATAAAAAACGCATACCCGACAAACGCATCACTTAATCCTATAATAAGGCGCGTTGAAAGCGGAAGCTCAACATTCAAATCTGTAAGAGATTGCGCCAAAGTCGGTACCACATACACCATCATTAAAGCTCCAATAATAAAAAGAATGGCAAGGATAATCGTTGGATAAAGCATTGCACCGCGAACACGCGCCCGAAGATCATGATCCTTTTTTATCTGTCGCGCCAAAAGAAGCATTATGTGATCAAGCTTTCCAGAAGCTTCTCCTGCCTGAACCATATTCACGAAAAAATCACCAAAAATTTTATTGTACTGTGATAGCGCTTCAGAAAATGGCTTGCCCTTAACAACATCCTCCATTACGCGCATGATGACATTTCTAAAATTTTCGCTTTTTGTTTCTTCCCCAATCGCCGAAAGCGCGCGCGTCAAAGGAAGTCCAGCGTGAATCATAACCGAAAGATTTTTTGTGAACACAAGCCGTTCAAACAAGCTCACCCCCCGAAGATTTTCAAACCATGTCGCAACGCGCGTCCATGCGTCTTTCTTGCCAACGCTCATGTCTTCACTAACATCAACAACAAGAAATCCCTCTTCTTTTAGCGAATTCCTTAGCTCTTCCTTGTCTTTTGCTATTTTTTCGCTTGAAAACTGTTTTCCGATGCGATTAATGACCGTGTATGAATAGAGTGGCATACACGCAGTATACCACATACAAATCAATTTTCCGCGCTATCACAATCCTTTTGCTGAAAAAATAAAATGCGGTATACTTTATAGACGCGCTATGAGACTCTCAGATCAAAAATTAAATATTTTCACGGAATGCAGGATTGAGAGATTGGGCATCTTAGAATGCCCGCCGTTTCTTTTTATTTTGATGGGAGTTGTCAATATCATCTCTATTTTCGCAACATATCAAGTTGCGACTCGTGCGTCCGATGAACCGGAAATTGCGGCTCTCGCGGCAACTATCGTTGCGGCTATGGTTTTTTTAATTGGAAACTCCGTTGTATTTGGTTTTAATAAAGTCGTTGAAGCGAATAAGATGAAAAGCGAATTTATTGGCATTATTTCTCATCAATTGCGTTCACCTCTATCAATTTTTAAATGGACGCTTGGCGCCATTGAAGAAGACCTTCAAAAAGAACTCGTAAAAACGGGTACCCAAGCGTCTATTCTTACGCTCAACGAAACAAATCAGCGAATGATCAACCTTGTCAACATCCTCCTTGAAGTCAACCGCCTTGAATCAAACCGCTTTTCATTAAACAAAGAATTGTTTTCGCTTGAAACCCTAACAAAAGAACAAGTTGCGGGACAAAAAATGTACGCCGAACCGATGGGACTTCAAATTGAGCTTGTGTCTGAATATTCGGATGTCGTGAACGCCGATACCAACAAAATTCAAATGGTCATTCAAAACCTACTTGACAATGCAATTCGCTACTCAAAAACCGGCGGGCTCATTACCATACGAATTGAGCGTGATAAAAAATCCATCATATGGAAAATAATTGATATGGGGCTTGGCATTTCACCGGAAGACAAAAAACACATCTTTACAAAATTTTATCGGGGAGCAAATGCCCGCGCCTATCAATCCGAGGGTAACGGCATTGGTCTTTATATCGCAAAAACAATTATTGAAAATCACGGCGGAAGCATTGGATTTTTCTCAAATAAAGGGATCGGAACGACTTTTTGGTTTACCCTTCCAATAAACAACACCGCTAAAAACGCGAATTCTGCTTTTTTTCATAAAATTTAAGGTTAGCGCATTATAAAAAAATGAACATTCTTTTTATTGAAGACGAGCCAAACCTCCAACAAATTCTTTCAAAAGCATTTGCGAAAGAAGGGTTTTCAATTGTACAAGCGTATGACGGAGACCGTGGGCTCCAGCTTGCGCGAGAAACAAAGCCAGATCTCATCCTTTTAGACATTATTCTTCCTAAAAAAGATGGTTTTGCGGTTCTTACAGAATTAAAAAAGACAGACGAAACAAAGAATATACCGGTTGTTGTGCTCACGAACCTAGACAGGGACGAGGACATTGAACGCGTTCTTGAATTAGGAGCTCTCACCTATCTCATTAAAACAAACTACGAAATAAAAGACATCGTTCAAAAGGTCAGAAAGATTTTGGAGTCAAAGGCGTAATTCTTTATTACGGCTAGCGATGAGCGAAATGAAGCCAGCAAGGATTCATTTCGTCAGCGCGAAGACGGAACAAGGGTCAATACCGCGTGGCTCTGCCACGCGAGAAAACGAACGAAGCGAGTTCCGACGATACCTCGGGACTTTGCCCCGAGGAGCTTTATTTCTTATCCCTTATCCCCTATTCATTATTTTTCAGCGTTTCACGATTCAAATTAATACCATTTATCCGCATAATCTAAAATTTCGTACAAAGCTTACGCGCGGGATGAATCCTACGCACATAAGAACAACTGAGTATACTGTGTTTTTTGTTTTATATAAACCAATGTATATGCACGCATATTATACAATCTAATAAGAGAATGGCGCATGCAAAGCGCGTATCGTTCTTATATGTGGGATGAATAAAATTGATAATTCACAACTCCGATCTTTTTTGGAAGATGTAGGTAAAATTTCCCCCGAACAACTTGACGGGCTTTTTCGTGAAGCAAAAAAATCAAACACATATCTCGGCATGCTTCTTTTAGAAAAAAAATTAATCTCTGAGGAAGAGCTACAGAAGCTTGAAGCGTATATTCTCGGAATTCCGTTTATTGATTTCGCGCATGAACGAATAGACGAAGAAACTCTTCACCTCATTCCCGAGTCAATTGCAAAAAAATATAATATTATTGCGTATAAAAAAACGGCGACAGATCTTCAAATCGCGATGCTTGATCCAAGCAACATTGAAGTAATTGAATTTATTAAAAAGACCACAAATTTAAAAATTCTTCCACGACTTACAAATATAGAATCAATCCGAGAAGCTCTAAAACAATACAGAAAATCTCTTGAGATTGAATTCGAAGAAATTCTTGGCGATACAGGCGAGACACGCGGAGCCGATATCACGCATATTCAAAAAGAAAATGCCAACGGCGAAGAACCAAATACCGAGGAATTAAAAAAAATCGCAGAAGACCTGCCGATTGTAAAAATCGTTGACACGCTCATACAGCACGCGATTCTTGAACGCGCAAGCGACATACATATAGAACCAAATGAACAGGATGTTATCGTTCGCTACCGCGTTGACGGGATTCTTCATGACGCGATGACTCTTCCAAAAAAAGTAGCACGCGGAGTCGTCGCCCGCATCAAGGTAATGTCAAATTTAAAGATTGACGAACACCGCCTTCCACAAGACGGGAGATTCAAGCTAGAAACGCGCGAACATAAAGTTTCGTTCCGCGTTTCAATACTTCCGATTTTTGACGGTGAAAAAATCGTTATTCGCCTCCTCCCGGAAGATGCGAAAGGATTTTCTTTGACCGAAATTGGCTTCCGAGGAGACGCACTAGAAAAAGTCCAGCAATACATCAAGAAGCCTACGGGAATCATTCTTGTCACAGGGCCGACAGGCTCAGGAAAAACAACAACGCTCTATACCATTCTGGACATCCTAAACTCACCCGATGTTAATATTTCAACAATTGAAGATCCGATAGAATACCGCATGCCACGCGTAAACCAAACGCAAGTAAAACCAGAAATCGGACTTTCTTTTGGATCTGGATTGCGCGCACTCCTGCGTCAAGACCCGAATATAATTATGGTCGGAGAAATTCGTGATGAAGAAACGGCGAAACTTGCAATCAACGCCGCACTCACCGGTCACCTCGTTCTATCCACTATACACACAAACTCAGCCTCAGGAACTCTTCCGCGCCTTCTTGAAATGGGCATTGAACCGTTTCTTATCGCTTCAACCGTAAATCTCATTATTGCACAACGGCTCGTCCGACGGCTCTCTGGAGCAAAAAAGCGCATTCCAATAGAAAAAAACGCGATTCCCCACATCACACAACGGATCAACATAGAGCGCGTTGTAAAATTCCTTCAGAAAGAACGCGTGATTGATCAAAAAACGTCATTTGAAAAAATTCTTTGGTCCGAACCAGAAAAAACAGAAGAAGTCCCAACGGGTTACAAGGGACGAATCGGCATCTACGAAGTTTTAGAAGTTACTGAAGCAATCAAAGAAATCATTACAAAACAAGGAACCGCTGACGCTGTTGAAAAAAAGGCCCGCGAAGAAGGAATGATTACAATGCTTGAAGACGGAATTTTAAAAGCCGCCGAAGGAGTAACAACGCTTGAAGAAATCTTGCGCGTTACTTCTGATTAAATAACTTTTTTGTAAACAAAAACCACTGCTCAAGAGAAAGCTCGCTCGCGCGAGCCTTTTCATTAATTCGCAATTCTAAAAAAAAACTGCTCATTTCTTCCATTGAACGACTCAGGGAATGTGCAAAATTTCGAATAAGAAATTTTCTTGGATGCGAAAAACCCGCACGAAGAACTATAAAAAAATTATCTTGGGAAACGCAATGTTTCAAAAATTGCTGCCGTGAAATACCTGAAACAGAAAGAACGGCAGAATCAACCTTCGGGGAAGGGAGAAAGTGCTGTCGTGGAACATCCACAATGATCCGCGGAACGCCAAACGCCTGAATTGAAACGGACAAAAGTGAATTGTGGGGCTCGTTTGCGATAATTCGGTCTGCAACCTCTTTTTGAACCATAAATATAATTTCTTGTGGCAAAACCTTCTCATTTTCAAATGTTTTTCTAAAAATATACGCGGTAAGGTAATATGGGATATTTCCGATAAGACTATATGGATTTCCTTTCGCATATTCGGTGAACGAAATATCGCGCGCGTCTGCGTTCACAAGCACGCAATTTTTTATATTTCGTTTTTTGATTTCTTTCCGTAAGGACTCTGCCAAAAACCTATCCTTCTCAATTATGATGAGGCTTTTTGCGCGAGCGACAATACGAAAAGTCAAAACCCCCTCCCCCGGTCCAATTTCAATAATCGCATCGCTTGATTCATAGTGAATCGCGTCTGCGATTAAATCCGCAATCTCCGGCGATTGCAAAAAATTCTGCCCAAATTTTCGTTGATGAGAGTAGGTTGACATATACACAAAATACCAATATGAATAACAATAGAACCTTACCAAACACAATCTAAAAAAGCGAGGTGACGCGTGGGCATTATTATTTTGGTTATTGTTATTTTATGCGCGTTTTTCTTTTTCGAGCAATGGACGAGGAAACAATAATGACGCTTTCAAAAAGTTGCAGAACTATCACACAAAGATACGAACAGCCCATGGCTTTTCTTCTCGAAAGATACCTTGAAACGAATCGTTGTGCACAAGCGTTCTTTGAGTGTGGATACGAAAAAGATATTTATATTGATCATATTACTCCGCGAACAAAGCTTCCTTTGCAAGAAAAAGCAAAAATATTTGAAAGAATCGGATACCGCTTTATATGTCGTTATTCGTATCCGAAAGATGGGTGGTTCGCATATGTTTATACATTTGAAAATCAAGAAAATCGTCCGCTTTCATATCCCTATCATCCCGTTATTTTCACGGATAAAGCTTATTCATTTCACGGCGCATATGGACAAGCCGCACGAAAAAACCCCATTCCTAATTGGATCGATGAATTCCCAGAAAATAATCGAGAAAATTTTCTTCTTCATCATGTCGCATGCCGTGTGTACAACATCGAAAACGCTGTCAAAAAAATGGAATCGGACGGACACATGTTTGCGAGAAAATCCGATGGCTCACTTGCCATCCTTTCTGGATATGCTGGAAAATTAAAACAGATATTTTCAAAACCAGAAATGCTCATTGGCGCCAAAAGCAAAAAGCTTATATCTGGCACAGCATTTGAACTGATATACCGACACCAATCGCTCAACGGCTGGGACTTTATAAAATCTCAAGCGAGCGATCTTATGATGAAACAATCAGTCGAAAGTTTATGAGCGTTGATCTGACTTTCATTTTCAATCATCCGTACTCATATAAAAATCCCCTCTTGCGAGGGGATTTCTTTGTGCTGGTTAGAGAACAGCTTCTTTCAATTGCTTTGCCGCACGAAACTTTGGGGCGGTCTTTGCGTTAATATGGATCTTTTCGCCCGTCTTCGGGTTAATGCCCTCACGAGCTGCGCGCTTCATAACCTTGAAAACGCCAAATCCCGCGACTTTAACCTGATCGCCACTGACCATCGCTTTCTGGATCGCGTCAAAAATCATATCAACGAGCTCCAATGAATCTTTCTTTGTACCATTCGTCTTCGCCATAACGAGTTCAGCAAGTCCTTTTTTGTCCATTTTTTAGTAACAAGCAAAACGCGACATGAGACAAGGGGTTTCCGCATCTCTTGGTGGGTATTTCTTGTTGCTTTTTATATTATAACTTTTAATTTTTCTGCCAAAGGCAGATAATTTCTAAAAACGAAGACCGTTTCTTCAATGAAAACATTTTAGCAATATGCGAGTATTTACGCAACTTTTTGTGCAAGCGACTTATCAACAACCTCCCTTAAGCGTTTTACACTGATAGCGCGCCCCGTTTCATTGTTGATGTCAATAAGTACCGCGTTAATTTCATATGGAGGCGCAACGGCAATATCTGTTTTTGCTGAAAGCTGGGAAACAAGGCGTCCAAGATTCAATTTTACATCTTCTCCGATAATAGAAATATGCGGTCCAACCATTCCAACATCTGAAATAAATGCCGTCCCCTTACTCAAAATCCGCTCATCAGCCGTCGGCGTATGCGTATGGCTCCCCACAACAGCAGAAACTCGCCCATCCAAATACCACCCCATAGCAATCTTCTCCGAAGTAGCTTCAGCGTGCCAATCAACAAAAATATGTTTTATATCGGAATATTTCGCTAAAACAGCGTCAACGACAGGAAAAGGCACCTGATACACTTTTTTCATGTGGACATTTCCGATGGCGTTGATAATAAGAAGTTTTTTGCCTACCACTTCGCGAATTAAAAAACCCCGCCCGGGTATATGGGGCTGAAAATTAATTGGTCTAATAAGAGCAAGCGATTCATCTGCAAGAATTTTAAGCGCGTCAGGACCATCGGTCGCGTGATTACCCGTGGTAACGACATCAATACCCGCTTCAAAAATTTCTTTAATTGTTCGCTCGCTGATTCCCTTCCCATGAGAAACATTCTCACCGTTGGCAATAACAATATCGGGGCTATATTCTTTTTTCCAGAGTGGAATGATATAGCGAAGCGCCTCTCTCCCCGGCCGTCCCACCACATCTCCAAAAAAGAGTATTTTCATAATTGCTTAGTGTTCCATTCTAAAATTAAAGGTTGGGAACAAAAAATTGAAAAGTTTATCGTGCGTATTCAATCGCGCGCATTTCGCGGATGACATTTACTTTAATTTCTCCCGGGTATTTAAGATCCTGCTCAATTTTAAGAGCAATATCCCGCGCAAGAGTCCGCGCTTCAAGATCGCTTATCTTTTCCGGCGTTACGAACACGCGAATTTCACGACCCGCCTGAATCGCGTATGATTTTTCAACGCCTTCAAAAGAATTGGTAATCGCTTCAAGTTCCTGCAAACGGCGAAGATAATTTTCTACTGAATCGCGCCGTGCTCCGGGACGCGACGCAGATATTGCGTCAGCTGTTTGAACAATAATTGATTCCAAAGTTTCATATGGATACTCTTCGTGATGCGACTGCATGGCTTGAATAACGGGCTTTTCAACGCCAAATTTCGCGAGAATACGCCGACCAATTTCAACATGCGTTCCCTGTATTTCGTGATCAACTGCTTTCCCGATGTCGTGTACGAGCGCGCCAAATTTTGCAATACGAATATCTCCACCCAATTCTTCGGCGAGCATTCCAGAAATATGCACCATTTCCATAGAGTGCATAAGAACATTCTGTCCATAGCTTGTGCGAAACTTCAGACGCCCAATAAGATGAAGAAGCTTTGGATCAAGATTAAAAATTCCCGATTCATATGCGGCCGCCTCTCCGATTGATTTCAGTTGTTTCTCCATTTCCGCCTTTGATTTTGCCACCACCTCTTCAATGCGAGCCGGCTGAATGCGTCCATCTACGACAAGTATCTCAAGCGCTGCGCGCGCGATCTGCCGTCGCACAGGGTCAAACCCCGAAATAACGACTGCTCCGGGGGTGTCGTCAACAATAATCTCAACGCCCGCGGCGCGCTCAAGGGCACGGATATTTCTCCCCTCGCGACCTATAATCTTCCCCTTGATATCATCGTTGGGGATAGCGACAACAGTCGTTGTTACCTCGGAAGCAGTTGAGGTCGCCAATCGTTGAATAACCGTTGAAAGAATGTTTTTAGCTCTCCGTTCCAAATCTTCAATACCCGTCGTTTCAAGCTTGCGCAGACGAAGCATGAGATCATCCGCATGATTCTGCTCAATTTTCCGGAAAAGCTCTTTCTGAGCCTCTTCTCGCGAGAGCATTGCAATTCGTTCAAGCTCTTTTGAAATTTTCTCTTTTTCTGTCTCAAGTTCTCTTTTTAGTCCAGTAGCCTTTTCAATCTTTTCTTCGGCGTCCTTATTCTTTACATCAAGATCGTTCAGTTTCTTATCCAAAAATACCTCGCGCGACTGCACCCGTTCCTCTGTTTTTCGAACCTGCGTTTCACGGTCACGAATTTCGTTTCGTGCTTCTTGGAGAAACTCCGAAGCGTTATTTTTTGCCTTAAAAATTATTTCTTTTGCCTCTTGTTTTGAATCCTCAACAAATTTCTGAACTTTTGCTTCAATTGAATTTTTTCGTTTACGCACGACAAGCTGTCTAACAATATAACCAACAAAAAACCCAACCGCAATTGAGGCAATACTTATAGCAATAATAATTGGTAGTGACATATTCTTCCGGCAAAGAAGGTTTGGAAGAAATTGAGAAACCTACATGTGTGTGTCGTGCCTAACGGTGAAGATGTGATTGTCCGTAGAGATACGCATCAATCAAGTTCCGTTCTAATTCCCGACATATTACAAGGCGTTATCAAGATTATCAAATCAACGGTCTTCATCTACCCCTCCTCCGTGTTGCGAGAGAATCAGAACAACGACACCTATCCGCCACGAGCAGACAAAAAACTTAATGCAATTTACTAAATTGACATTTTTTTGTGTGAAAACATGTTTAGGTTTGTGGGATGCGTTGTGAAAATAAATACGAACACTATTCATCCCACACATAGGTTCTATGCGAAATCTTTTTGATCTTGCAAATACTACTATGTGTGGAATTCACGAAACGTTCCGAATATCAACTTCTGAAAACTTCTTTGTTTGTATAAAAATTAAAAATAATACACCATAAGTGTACTAAAAATTAGTCAAAAAAGCAATACGGTGTATGCGTCCAGCGCATATGGCGTATTGTGAGTTCAAGAAACCTGTATGACGGCATAGAGTAGAAAACGCACTACATAGATTGTTTTTAGGAAGGAGCATACAATGAAAATTGCTCGTTTCATAGGCGTTACTATTGGAATAGTGCTCATATCAAGCGCGGTTGACATGGTTTACGCGCCTGAAAAATTTATTTACGGGATTTTGATTGGGGGTACGGGACTGTGCTGTATAGTCATATTCGCATATCGCGATGTCATTATATTTCGCGCAGAACATATCCACGGAGGACTCACAGAACTAGATCCTTTAAAAGTATACGAACGATTGTTTATTCGCAAAGAGCTTAGCGTTAAAGAGCCTTGCCTCGTCGTATTTAGAATCCTTAACGAGAAAAAACGCTATAAAACATTCACGATGCATGCGCCTCCAAGATACTTTAAAGTTACGGACAATGGCGATACCATCCCATATCTTTGGCAGATCAAGGGTGGAAAAAAAACACTTCCAAATCTCGCAAAAATATATTTGTTTCCAAAAAACCGTCCGTAAGCGCACAGCTTACGGATTTTTTTTACCAAAAACAAAGAATTTAAGAGTAATTATTATGCTTTTTTGTACTTACGGTAGGAAAAAGATTCGTTATGCAAAAACCCAAAAAATAAGGTATAATAAAACAACGCACATGAACGAAAGTCAATTATCTAAAAAAATATATCGCACTATCGTCCTGCTTGTCTTGGACGGTTTTGGAATATCAAATGAAAAATACGGCAACCCAATTTATGAAACCCCGAAGCCAAATCTTGATTTTATTGAAAAAAAATTTCCTTTTACAACCCTTCAGGCATCAGGAACTGCCGTCGGTCTTCCGTGGGGAGAGTCGGGAAACTCCGAAGTCGGGCACTTAACGATTGGCGCGGGCACGGTAGTCTATCACCACCTTCCACGGATCGTTTCTGCGATTCAAGATCAATCTTTTTTTTCAAACGAAGCACTTGTTGGGGCCGCGGAGCATGTTAAAACATTTAAAACTCGCTGCCATATCATTGGACTTGTTTCATCAGGATCTGTGCATAGTTATATCGATCATTTTTACGCGCTTTTTGAATTTGTAAAACTTCAGCAATTGCCAGAAGTTTTTTTACACATCATTACAGATGGAAAAGACGCGCCTCCAAATGAAGGCGGAAAATTTATTCCCCAAATTGAAGAACGGCTCAAAAAACTCTACCCGAATATAAAAATCGCGAGCATCATCGGCAGAACATTTGCGATGGATCGCGATGAAAGGTGGGATCGTATTAAAAGCGCGTACCAGCTTTTCGTAAATGGCACAGGAACCCCAATTACCATTGCATCTGAATATGTTAATGATTCCTATAAAAAAGAAGTTTATGATTCGTTTATTGAGCCGGCCTTTATTGCGGATATCAGCGGAAAGCCAGTCGGAACGATTCAAGATGGGGACGCCGTCATATTCTCAAACTTTCGCGAAGACAGTATGCGGGAAATCACCGAACCATTTATTAAAGATTCATTTGATAAGTTTCCGCACGCACGCCTTATGAATCTCTACATCGCGACAATGACGGAATATTCAAAAATGCTACGCACGCATGTTGCGTTCCCGTCTATTGAAATTAAATACCCCCTCGCGCGTGTCATTAGCGAAGCCGGAATGCGCCAGCTTCACACCGCAGAAACGGAAAAATACGCTCATGTAACATATTTTTTTAATGGCGGAAATGAAACGCGCCATACAGGAGAAGAGTGGGAACTCATTCGCTCAATCGCGACGGCACGATACGATGAAGCTCCGCGCATGCGTACGCATGAAATTACCGACCTTATCATTCAAAACCTCCCGACATACCAATTCATCCTGGCAAATTTCGCCAACGCTGATATGGTCGGACACACGGGAAATTATGAAGCGATTAAAAATGCAATCACCAGTATTGATGAAGAAATTGGTAGAATAACAGAAGCTGTCCTAAATACCGATAGCACACTAATCATTACAGGAGATCATGGAAACGCCGAACTAAAAATAAGTAAAACAACTGGCGCGATGTTAACGGAACATACCAATAATCCCGTTCCCTTCTATCTTATTGGAAAAGATTTTATTTTGAAAAATGATAGACCGCAAACAAAAATAAAAAAAATGCGTGAAGAAATCGGTGGCGTTTTAACCGACATTTCGCCAACGATTATTGAATTATTCGGCTTGCGCGCGCCATCTGAAATGATCGGTAAAAATCTTTTGCCTTTGCTCATTAAACAAATTGATGAAAACTCATCAATTTGAAAATATTTAAAACGGTAAAAATAACTTGACTTTTGTTTCTACAACGCGTATGCTCGCGTTGTATTGTAAGCACTTGTACATATGCTTTCTAAAGAATTAGAATATCTGCTCGCGGCCACAAACATTCCAAAAACAGAATGGCGTTATTGGCGCGGGATGATTTCGTTGCCAGAAGCGCAACGGGAAAATCTTTTTAAAATACTCCAAACAGCTGATGACTCCGAAATCCAAACTATGCACACGCTGATTAAAGAAAAAACCGATCTTTTACAATCGCGTGACAAGAAAGGGCTTGGAAAACTTCTCGCTCTGGAAAATAATCTTCTTAAAAATATATGACAGAATATCCGCCGTTTCCTTTTGAGAAAATAATGCAAAAATCCGAAACATCCGAACAAAAAAATTCACTGGAGGCAGAAATGCTGGAACAGGAAGAGGCGATTGTGGACAAAACGAGAGACGCAATAGAAAAAGAGCGCGATCCGAAAAAACAATCGCGGCTTTTGAGCATGGTGACCGCAATTACGCTTAGCACCGCTATTGCTACTGGCAACATGAACGGCGCTTTCGCGGAAGAAAAAACATATCAATCGCAACAAGAAAAATCAACAATTGAAAGCGTTCTAATCATGTCGGAAGAAGAAGAAAGAGAAAAAATAGACACCGCCGTACTCGCTCTCGTTGAACGCGCCTATTACAAATCGATAGATATGGGCTCATGCAAAAACGAAATCACTCAATTCATACACACCGAACAAGAGCGGCAAAAATCTGAAGCAAAGGAGAACAAAAATATTCCCTGCTTAGATCAGTATTCAAAATATGTTTCGGCAGAACGGGCTGAACAACGTGAACAAAATATGTCATCATCATATGCGGGCGTGGGGGTTTACTTAAAGGCTGTAAACGAAGGCGTAGTAATTGTATATGTATATGATAACTCCCCAGCAGAACACGCGGGATTAAAAGCGGGAGACAGGATTATTTCAATCCACGATAACGAAAAAGAGTCGCGATTTGAAAAATCAAACAACATAGTGCCATCGGAAGTAACCGACAAATTCCGAGGAAAACCAGGAACGGTTATCAGCGTTATTGTTGAGCGGGAAGGAAAAACTATAACCATTCCATCAATAGAGCGCGTGCCACTTGAAAATCAGTCCATTTTAAAAAAACGATTTTCTCCAAATGTCGGCTACGCGCGCATTACCCGTTTTGGAAACGGCACCACGCGTCAATTTATACAAGCCGTACACACCATGAACAAAAACGGCGAACTTGCCTCACTTATTATCGATGTGCGAGACAATGGTGGCGGAAAAAACACAGAAGTTTTGGAAATTTTGCGCCTCTTTACAAAAAATCCGAATGCCACTGTCGAATCAATTGTACATCGCAATGCCGAAAATAATTTCACGATACGAGCACAAGATATTACGCCTGATAATAATAATCAAATTACCACACAACCTTCACAATCCGCTGAAACAGCAAAACCCGAACTCGGCTCTTTTACTAATATTCCACGCATTATTGTCCTCATAAACCACGACAGCGCCTCCGCTTCGGAAGCGCTCGCGGCAGTTCTCCAAGAATGGAAAGCGTTGGTCATCGGAGAAAAATCATTTGGGAAAGCGGTTGCGCAATTCGTTTACCGAATTTTGGACGGATCAGAGCTTTGGCTCACAACTAGCCAACTCTTATACGGAGAAGCGCGCCGAGATATTAACGAAAAAGGCATCGCGCCTGATATAGAAGTAAAATGGGAAAAGCGCAATAATCAAACGGATGAAAATTTTATACTGGAGCGTATGAACGCGCTGGGAGATCCAAAGCGCGACCCCCAACTCCAAAAAGCATTAGAAATTTTGCAGGAAAAAATTACACAATCACCTGTTCAATGAAACTAAAACCCGCCAACTGGCGGGTTTTTAAATGAATTCTATTTAACGCTTTTTCTCTTAATAATCTCATCAACAATTCCGTATTTTTTTGCTTCTTCGGCAGTGAGCCAGTAATCGCGGTCTGTGTCTTGTTCAATTTTGCTTTCTGACTGACCCGTGTGCTTTGCGAGGATTTCGTTCAGATGTTTTTTCATTCGCTCAATGTGCTTAGCGGCGATTAAAATTTCCGTTGCCTGCCCTTCTGCGCCACCCATGACCTGATGAATGAGAACTTCTGAATTAGGAAGCGTAAATCGTTTACCCTTTGCTCCCGCCGCGAGCAGTACCGCGGAAGCGGATGCCGCGATACCGATACAAATAGTTGAGATATCGGCTTTCACGAACTCCATCGTGTCATAAATCGCCAATGCCGCGGTAACCGAACCGCCGGGAGAATTAACATACAATTTAATGTCTGCTTTTGAATCTTGTGAATCAAGAAATAAAAGCTGGGCAATAACGGCATTTGCCATTCCATCGGTAATTGGGCCGGCAAGAAAAACAATCCGCTCTTTTAAAAGTCGTGAATAAATGTCGTATGCGCGCTCACCATACGGCGTTTTTTCAATAACGGTCGGAACGAGATATTGCGCGTATTGTTCTTTATGTTCTTTTTCCATGTGTGTAGTCGCGTTGATTATGACTGCTTTTCTAAAAACTCAAATACTTTTTTATTTCGGAGGACACTTCTACTATAATCCGCAAGAGCGTTTTTGTCTATTTTTTCAACATTGTGTCCTTCGGCGCGAAACATATCAAGGTTTTTATTCATATGCGCTTCAATATCTTCTTCGGATGGCTCAATGTGTTCTATGGTGGCAATAGCGCGAAGCGCTAACGCGATAACGACCCTTCGCTCTGCGTCTGTGCGCCATTCTTTTTTCAAGTCCTCTTCGGTTTTTTTACTATGTTCAAGATATTTCCCAATTTCCATTCCCATATTCTTAAGATTATCCTCAAACTCTCGCATCATCTTATTAAGCTCCGAATCAATCAAAACATCCGGCACTTCAACTTTTGATTTTTCGGCAATCTGATGAGCGATTGCCATGTCAATTCTTTGCCGTTCTTTTTCTTCCTTTTCCTTTTTTAATCCATCACTAATACTAAGTTTCATTTCTTCCACACTTTTAAAATTCCCAACACCAATTGAAAAATCGTTGGTTAATTCCGGCAGTTTTCGTTCCTGTACCAATTTCATAGTTACCGAAAAGTCCATTTTCTTACCGCCAAAACCATTTGCGCGCTCTTTTGGCATAACCAATTGAAAATTTTTAATTTCACCCGCCTTCATTCCGAGTAATTGATCTTCAAATCCCGCCACGAACTTTCCAGACCCCACTATGAGCGGATGGTTTTCGGATTTTCCGCCCTCAATTATTACGCCATTATCCTTTACGACAAAATCTATTTCCACGCGATCATCTTTTTGAGCAGTGCGCGGAACGGTGATTATTTTCGCGCGCGATTCACGAAGCCACTGTACGGATTCATCGATTTCTTTTTTATCAACGAAAATTTCTTTTTTTTCTTGCAATGTTTTTTTTGCAATTGCTCCATAATCCGGCGGAAGTGTTATCTCTGGAAAAACCGTTGCCCTAAGGGTGAAAGAAATATTGGGTTCGTGTTTTATTGCCTGAACATTGGGCTTCTCAATAATATCAAGCTTTTCTTTGGCGACAATCTCTTCATAATATTTTTGTATTGCTAATTCCATCGCAAGCGCCTGTATACGCTCCTCCCCAACGCGCTCTTTTACCATCGCGTGAGGCGCCTTGCCAGGACGAAATCCTTCAATATGAGCTTCTTTCACGGCATCAACAACCGCTGTTTTCAAAAACACATCAAATTCATCCTTAGACAAGGAAACTAAAATTTCTATTTGCGCTTTTGGGATTTTTTTTATAGTGTAATTCATAGAACCTTTTTATAGGAGGGATACTATGGCATCAGAAGAACCTCGTCTTGGTAGATTATTGCGTAAGCAGGAAATCTGTATCGGATCCATTCAAGCGTTTTGTGATATATGCGGAATACTTGCCGATATAAATGATACTCGTGAAGCCTCTGTGCTTGATTATAAATCAGAAGCCGCGTGGAAAAATAAGTCGCATCCCCGTCAACTTTTTATTCTTGCGTGCACTCCCTGCTGGAACGCGCGAATGTTTTTTGAAACAATAAACGGAAAACTCTATCCACCCCCGCCACAGTCAGACGATCGCCCCCGCATATAACGGGGGTATTTTTATATCAAGTTCCTAATACCACCAATACATATACTATGAACAAAAGTCGCGAAAATTTATAAATGAAGCGACAAAGAAAAAGTTGGTCGTGTCCGTGAATGTATGCGCGTTTTTCTTATCGCCGTAGTAATAATTTTTAAAATTTTAGATTCAAAAATTAATTAGGGATAGCATCACATCAATCGCGCCAAAAGCAATGCGACAATGTTTACAATTTTAATCATTGGATTTATCGCTGGACCAGCCGTGTCCTTGTATGGATCGCCAACGGTATCACCGGTAATCGCCGCTTGATGTGCCAAAGATTTTTTACCGCCGTAATTTCCCTCTTCAATAAACTTTTTCGCATTATCCCACGCCGCTCCTCCGGCTGTCATTGAAATAGCGACAAAAATTCCCGAAATAATTGAACCCATCAAAAGCCCGCCAATGACTTCGGCTGCGTGCGCTCCCATAAGAAAGAAAATTACGATAGGAACCACAACAGGAAGAAGTGCGGGCGCAATCATCTCGTGAATTGCCGCTTTGGTAACAATATCAACAGTCCGTGCATAATCGGGTTTTGAGGTTCCGTCCATAATCCCTTTATTTTCACGAAATTGCCGACGAACATCTTCAACGACTGCCTTTCCTGCACGCCCAACAGCTTTTAGCGCCATTGAAGAAAAAATATATGGCATAGACGCTCCGAGAAAAAGTCCAACCACAATATATGGATTCGTAAGATCAAATTTTGTTTCAAGTCCAAAAAGTTTAAGGTCTTGGACATACGAGGCGAACAAAACCAAACTCGCAAGACCAGCTGAACCAATTGCGTATCCCTTTGTGATTGCCTTCGTTGTATTTCCAACTGAATCAAGGGCATCCGTAACCCGTCGCACATCTTCTGAAAGCCCCGACATCTCCGCAATGCCTCCTGCGTTATCTGTAATTGGCCCAAACGCATCAATGGCAATAATCATACCCGCGAGCGAAAGCATTGCCATAGCGGCAACTGCAATCCCAAAAATACCAAAAATCCAATACGCCGAAAGAATCCCCGCGCAAATTACGAGTACTGGCGCAATAGTTGCCTCCATTGAAACTGAAAGCCCCATGATAATATTGGTCGCGTGTCCCGTGGTGGATGCGTGCGCAATAGACCTGACAGGACGAAATTGCTTTGCTGTATAATATTCAGTGACAAGAATCAAAAGCCATGTCACAACCAATCCAACGATTCCCGCCCCGTATATTTGACTAGAAATTTCTCGCGGAAAAAACGCTAATGACACAGGCAGAAAAAGAATAGCTGAAATAACCGCAGACACGGCAAGACCCTTATAAAGTCCGTTCATAATCTTTTCGGCGTCATCCCTTACATACACAAAAAAAGTTCCAATAATTGATGCAAAAATCGCAACCGCCCCAATCATAAGCGGGAAATAAGCAATGGCATCATTCTCGGGAAAAAGCGATGATCCTAAAAGCATCACGGCAATTGCCGTTACAACATAAGTTTCAAAAAGATCAGCCGCCATTCCAGCATCATCGCCAACATTATCCCCGACATTATCGGCGATAACAGCAGGATTTCTTATATCATCTTCCGGAATTCCAGCCTCAATTTTTCCAACAAGGTCAGCACCAATATCAGCGCCCTTCGTATAAATACCCCCCCCTAATCGCGCAAAAATAGAAATCAGCGAACCGCCAAAACCAAGACCAATAAGAGCGGTGAGGTCTTTAAAATACGCAAAAAATACCGTGGTAATAAAAAGCGCTATACCAACAACAAAAAAACCGGTAACCGATCCGCCACGAAACGCGATTTTGAAAGCGCCTGATATTCCTCCGCGCGCTGCCTCCGCTGTCTTCGCGTTTGTTTCAACGGCAGTCATCATGCCTAAGTACCCAGCAAGCCCGGAACCGAACGCACCAACAAGAAAACCGAAAGCGGTCGTAAAATTAAAAAAATACCAGATAAGCAGGGCGATGACGAGAGAAACCCAAAAAACCGTTTTATTTTGGCGCGAAAGATACGCGCGAGACCCTTCGCGAATCGCGTTTTGAATTTCAATCATTGTTTCGTTCCCGCAACTTTTGTTTTTAAGAGAACGAATAAGGTATATGGCAAAACCAATGGAAACAAATGAAGCAAACAACGGAATAATTATAAACATATATTTTAAATTATGGAATAAAAAAGCGCGACATCATATTTAGACCTCGTCTTCTTTTTTACTATTCTTTTTTTTACGCGGCGCTTTTTGGTCCGTGCTTTTTGCTTTTGATTTTTCTTCCGGTTTTTTTTCTTGTTTTTCAACCTCTGTCTTTTTCTCTAATTCCGCAGACGCACCCTCTTCCAAAATAATAGCAGGCTCGCTCGGCTTAGCATCAGACCGAAGGTCTATTTTCCAGCCAGAAAGCTTTGCGGCAAGACGGACATTCTGCCCCCTTTTTCCAATAGCAAGGGACAGCTCATCATTTGGAACGAGAACTCGCGCCTCTTTTCGTACGGCATCAAGTTCAACGCTTACCACTTTTGCCGGTGATAAAGCGTTTCCAATGAATGTCGCCGGATCATCAGACCACTCAATAATATCAACTTTCTCGCCCCCAAGTTCATTAATAACCGCCATTACACGAACTCCTTTTTGTCCAACAAGAGAACCAACGGGATCAACTCCTTCCTCATGAGAAACAACGGCGACTTTTGATCGTGACCCGGCTTCGCGAGCTATTGAACGAAGCTCAACCGCTCCAGACGCGACTTCGGGCACCTCAACTTCAAAAAGATTGAGGAGGAGTTTTGGATGCGAACGAGAAAGAAAAATACCGGGTCCGCGTGGATTTTCTTGCACCGAAAGAATAATACATTTAATGCGTCCTCCAACGCGATACTGTTCAAATGGAATCTGTTCTTCCGGCGGAAGAACCGCAATCGTCCGCCCAATGTCAACAAAAATAATGCGCCCTTCAACCCGTTGAACAAGGCCCGAAACAATTGTCCCTTCTTTTGATTTAAATTCAGTGAAAATTGACGATCGCTCTGCCTCGCGAATCCGCTGAATAATGACCTGTTTTGCGGTTTGCGCCGCGATACGACCATAATCAATATGAGACTCCAGAGAAAATGCGACTTCGTCGCCAATCTTCACATCGCTCTGCGTTTTTTGCGCTTCATCAAGCATGATGTGTTTCTCCGGATTAAATCGCACCTTTTTTTCTCCCTCGCCGATCGGCTCATCATCGTCGTCGTCCGTTCTTCGCGGACGGCGCCCTCCCTCCGCAAGAGCGGCTTCGGCATCAATAAGTTTGCGTTGCTCCTCTTCCGCGATCTCTTCTTCTGTTTTCAGCATTGACTCATCAATAACAATTTTAATCTGCCGAAAAGCAATGTTTCCGGTTTTTTGATCAAATGAAACGCGAATAATCTGTCCGCGCTTTCCATAATCTTTTTTATACGCCGCGGCGATTGCCATTTCTACCGTTTCTAAAACTCTCGCGACATCGAGGCCCTTTTCCTCGGCAATCTGTTGAAGGGCGATTTGCATTGATTTTAGATCCACAATTTTTAGCTTTGTTGACCATCACTTCGTTAGCTTTTTAATACCCCTAAAAAACCAGAAGTTGAAAGCCATTAGCCTTTAAAAAAAGAAAATCCCGTTTTCATACGGGTCTTTTTATAGCATAGCACCCATAAAAAAGATGTCAAACAAAAATAAGCGTACATTCGCTAGGTAATAAAGAGTACTTTGTTCCCGTCGCTTTTCGCCTCCTCGGCGAAACACAGGGAAACACTTTTTGTCCGCCAGAGGCGGATAAAGTTTCCCGTCAAAGCTTCCCCAAAGCTTTGACCTCGGAAGCATACGCTGCTGCGTACGCTTCCCGATCTTCGCTAGGTAATAAAAACGCCGGTTGTTAAGAACAACCGGCAAACCTACTTGATGTTTCAGACTGCGCGTATCGTCAGAATAAGAAGAAGAAGTACCAACAAGGAGTTGTATAGCGTGTGGTAAGCGGTACTCGTCATTACTGCCTCATCCTCCAAATCTGATACTACCCCTACTCTGATTTCGCCCCTTACACCAACATCTCTAGCTCGCTCTTTGACTTGCTGTGTTTCTTCCAAAAAAGAAGCGAAAACCTTATTCTGATTGCGTAATGCAGTTCGATACTTACACGCATAGAAGAAACCGACACCAATGAGCGCGATAGCCGCTGCCAATGGAACGCCAACAAAAAGATGAATTAACCCAAACTTCACGGATTGAATCCAAATCTCTCTCCACTCATGATAGCCCCGTCTAAAAACCCTCTCTTCATAATGAGCCATAAACGGCAGTGCTATCAATAGGGTAGCGAAGAATAGCGGTGGCAGAAGCCGAACAAAGACGCTCGGCGATCCAGAACTTTCCAATACTGGCGCGATGATAATGTTGCCACCGCCTTTAATAAAGAGATTGAGCCAACCCCAACGAAAAATAGGAACATACTCCCACAGAGCAAGAAAAGCGATGCTCGTCAGCGACAAAGCGCCAAGAACCTCAAAGAACATCTTAAAACGAAACATTTTCCACACAGACCAGACAAAACTCATACGGTCCCTGTTGGAATAGAGTTGATAAACAACACTGCCTATTGCCAATATAGCCAGCGGTAGCTTGAAATCAGTCCAAACCATCGCGTTCCATGCCCCCTATTGGTTGATTTTAAATGTTAAAGATGAGAATCCTAATCTGCTAAGATTTCAGCATATAATATTCACCAAATCAAATCAATCAAAAAATGCTACAATTTTATCTACTATATGATTAAAAAAATATCATCTCATATTGAACGACATTTTAGAACGCCAAAAACACTAAGAAATATAGTTTTGGGGATTGCTGACGGCTTAACCGTGCCTTTCGCTCTTGCCGCAGCAATTTCCGGCGCTTTATATTCAAATAATATCGTCATCGTTGCAAGCTTAGCGGAAATCGCAGCGGGAACAATTTCTATGGGATTAGGAGGGTATCTTGTGGCAAAAAGTGACGCAGAGCACTATAAAAACGAAGAACGGCGAGAACACAAAGAAGTAAAAGAACTACCCGAAACAGAACTAGCGGAAGTAAAAGGAATACTTCGCTCGTATGGATTGCAAGACGCGGAAGCAAATCTTGTGGCGACTGCTTTGCAAAACCGTCCGCAAGATTGGGTTGATTTTATGATGCGCTTTGAATTGGGATTGGAGCATCCACATCCGCGAGAAGCTCGCAATTCCGCCTTTACTCTCGGGATCTCGTACGCAATCGGTGGAATTATTCCGCTCTCTCCGTATTTTTTTATTGATAATACGCAGTCGGCCCTTATTGCGTCTTCGCTTTTAACGCTATCAGCGCTTTTTGTTTTCGGCTATGTAAAAGGAGTCTATACGAGCAACGCGCCATTCAAAAGCGCCATTCAAACAACGGGTATTGGCGGACTCGCTGCCGCGACGGCCTTCACTATAGCAAGGCTTATTACTTAAAATCTACCAAAAAAGTTCCGTGGGGGTTTTCTTTTTTTCTAAAATCAGTATTATGAAAAGCAACGCATAAACAATGAAACTGACATGACTAATTTTGAAAAAGACCCATTATCGCACGAGGCAAATGAACTTTTTGCTGAACACCAAAAAGAAAAAACGGCCGAGCGACAACGCGAAGAAAGTCTGATTTTCTTCGCAGAAAAAGCACGCAAATGTATGCTGTGGTTTCTTGATCAGGGGCTAATTTCTGGTCGCATGACACTTGATGATGTTCTCGGAATTCTAGAAACAAGAAGTGCGGAAGCTAAAGAAAAAATTAAAGACGAAGATCAAAAATAATCAGCGCCAAAATACTGCAAAAATCTAAGTCATGAGTGTTTGAAAATCCATGTTCATCTCTGGCATCGCAAAAAGTGTTTCGAGATGTTTTATCTCAGCATTCTTTGCTTTATCCCCCACATCACCAGCAAGCTCGCTTCCATATTCTTTGCACACACTCAAAACAAACTCATATTCCTTTTTATACTTTTCTTTTGCGATTTCCCGTTTTTGTAAAAAAACATCATGTCTTCTCATGTGTTCCTCCTTGTATTAGTTAACTTAAAGGCATGTATTGCGTGTACCACTATACATATACATGCACATGCAAAAACTTTATAACGCAAGAAGTCTCACACGATCAAAACCCGCCCTCCAATTTCAAAAACCCTAAACAAGACGCCTCATTTATTTTGCCAAAACAAAAACAACGGCATGGTGCGCCGTTGTTTTTGTTTGGGTTCATAATTTCAGTCAAAACCGCTTTATGAAAAATAAAATAAAGCTCCTCGGGGCAAAGCCCCGAGGTATCAGTCGGAACTCGCTTCGT
>ERZ1292630.385-Hain-H41-02um-R3-385-length-46715-cov-23_pt1 | contig 46715 bp, 34 predicted proteins | sample MGYA00564408_ERZ1292630 | MGnify/ENA primary metagenome ERZ1292630 (study PRJEB36523, sample SAMEA6512641) | groundwater metagenome | collected 2019-01-08 | study: AquaDiva: Metagenomics assemblies of 32 groundwater samples
AAAGGATAGGCAAGAGGATTAAGGGAAAACTTGCTTTTTATGACGGGATCACCCACCAGGGGGTATTCCGAATCCCCAAATACCTCAGAGAGGCCAATAGAAAACAGAAGAAGGTCATCAGGGACACGGAGCCTCTGTTTGCCTATACTGCATAATTCAGATAACGAGGATTAAGGATTAAAGGATTAGAGGGTTAAGCTTACCCCTGACCCCCTTAATCCTTATCCCTCACATAGGAGCCGACGCAGTGAAGGAAGTGAGGATAGCAATAGCAGGGCTTGGACGCGTTGGCAGCTTATTCCTTAAAAAGATGACCGAGCAGAAAGGTAAAAGGAGCAGAATCGTTGGGCTTGTAGAAATGAGGCCGGATGCTCTTGGGGTCGAGATCGCCGAAAAAGAAAACATAAAAATTTACCCGGAAATCCAAGATTTAGTCCGGCTTGGCGATTCTGTAGATATAATATTCGATCTCACTGGAAGTATGGAGGTGAGAAAGGCGCTTAGAAGCGGGATGGCAGAATCAAACAACAGACACACGGTTATTGCCCCGGAGGTCATGGCGTTTCTTATATGGGACCTGATAGCCTCAGGAGAGGCCCTCCCTGAGAACCATGCTTTGCAGGGATATTAATAAAATAAGAGCCTCTTGCAAAACTATCTTTTGTGGTTCGACAAGCTCACCACGAACGGGGAAAAGTCAATGATTTTAACCCTGCCACCGTTCACCCTGAGCTTGTCGAAGGGTAATTTCGGACTTTTGCAAGAGGCTCATAATATTGCAAATTGAAAAGATTTGGTAGCTTTGTAATTTGAAATTTGTAATTTTTAGGAGGGGGGGATGCCTCCTTTATTATTTTATATATGATTGAGATAGATGATAGACAATATAAGACCCCGCTCTTCGATGCCCTTGTGAACCTTGCCCAGAGTCGTAAAGTTTCTTTTCACACCCCTGGGCATAAGAGCGGAAAGGGCATTGCAACCCGCTTCGTCAAATTCGTAGGACCGAAGATATTCTCCATAGACCTTACAACCCTTGATGAGGTCGACTCCCTGCAAAAACCTATCGGGGTGATCAAGGAAGCCCAGGAGCTTGCCGCCATGGCTTACGGCGCAGATGCGTCATTCTTCCTGATTAACGGTACAACGGCAGGAAACCACGCCATGGTTATATCTGTCTGCGACCCCGGCGACAAGATAATTGTGGCCAGAAATGCTCATAAATCCGTGTTGACAGGCCTGATTTTCACTGGAGCTACTCCTGTCTTCATAAATCCAAAAGTCGATAAAACACTGAAGCTCACAATGAATGTAACCTTCGATGATGTGAAGGAAGTGATTGACGAAAACCCTGATGCAAAGGCAATATACCTGACATCTCCCAACTATTATGGAATAACGGCAGACCTGGAAAGGATCATCCCATATGCCCACAAGAGGGGAATCATCACCCTCATTGACGAGGCCCACGGCCCGCACCTCAAGTTTCATCCCGAACTTCCTACCTCTGCATTAGAGGCTGGGGCAGACTTATGTGTCCAGAGCACCCACAAGATTATAGGCGGGATGACCCAGTCATCAATGCTTCATGCCAGGAAGGAAAGGGTAAACATAAATACCCTGCGGAACATACTCAAGATGGTCCAGAGCACAAGCCCTTCCTATATACTCATGGCATCCCTTGACCTCGCCAGGATGCAGATGGCAACGGAGGGGAACAAGCTCCTGAGCCGGGCACTGGAACTGGCCAGGAAGGCAAGGAAGAGGATAAACAGGATAAAAGGCCTCTCCTGCTTCGGGGTAGAGATTCTCGAAGAAGGAGAAATGGGGGGACTGGACGAGACAAAGCTTACCATTACGGTAAAAGAATTGGGCCTATCTGGGTACCAGGTATCCCAGATGCTAAACCACCGCTTCGACATCCAGGTTGAGATGGCGGACCCCTTTCATATCCTGGTGATCGTAAGTATAGGCGACAGGCAGGATCACTTAGACAGGCTCGTTAAGGCGCTCCGCACAATAGCCTCTGAAAACCAGGGGAAAGAAAGCGGACCTCTTGACAAGTTTAAGCTCCCTATATTCAAGAGCAGGATATCGTTGACGCCAAGGGAGGCATTCTTCAGGAAGTACAGGAACGTAAAGATCGAAAAATCTGCGGGGGAGATAAGCTCTGAAATAGTAACGGTATATCCGCCTGGGATACCGATCCTGATCCCTGGAGAGACCATAACCCCTGAGATAAGGGACTACCTTATCGAGATATCCGGGTTTGGAGCCACGATCGACGGCCTTCCTGTTGACGACAATTCGATGATAAGCGTATTAAAATAGGACGAAAAACCACCCCTCACACCCAAGGGTGCGAGAACCTCTTCGAGGCCTCAATCCTCTACCCATCCGGGCATAAATCCCCATGAGGGGCGAGGAGGTTGCGAGGAAAAGGAGCGCAAATGAAAGCTGCCGATATAATGACTAAGGAGTTTGACACTGTCCTCCCATCTTCTACAATCAAAGAGGCCGTCTCCCTTCTAAGGTGCGCCAAACGTGGAGAGGATATAAAAGGGGTTAATGCCCTCATGGTGATGGATGAAAGTGGAAAGCTCGTTGGACTCATAACCATGTCCCACATCCTTAAGGCTATAATCCCCTTCTATATGGAGATGGCCCACCTGTCGGAGTTTGCATGGGAAGGGCTCTTTGAGCGGATGTGCCACAAGGTGCAGGACAGGAAAGTGTCTGAATTGATGGAAAGGAAGGTAATAACTGTTGACCCCGATGCAAACATCTTTGAAATAAGCGAACTGATGCTGAAAAGCAGGGTAAGGAGACTGCCTGTAGTAGAAAAGGACAAGGTCATAGGGATAGTATACAGGAAAGAGCTGTTCTTCAAGATCGTGGATACGATGCTGGACAAAGAAGGCTGCAGGTGACCGAGCTCTATATAGGAACCACTATATTCATTCTCAGTTATATAGCCATTGTCTCTGAGAGGATCCATAAGACCATCATCGCCATAGTTGGCGCTTCGGCCATGCTCCTCTTCAAGATAATGGAACAGAGAGAGGCTTTTTTCAGCGAAGAGTTCGGGATTGATTACAATGTCATATTCCTCCTTATTGGGATGATGATCATAATAAACATCATGAAAGATACGGGCATATTCGAGTGGATAGCCATAAAGTCGGCCAAATTTGCAAAAGGTGAACCGATAAGGATCATGGTGACCTTGTCGGTAGTAACTGCATTCCTGTCCGCCTTTCTCGACAATGTCACTACAGTCCTCCTCATCGCCCCTGTAACCCTCCTCATCTGCGATGCCCTGGAGATAGACCCTGTACCGTTTCTTATCACTGAGGCTATCGCATCAAACATAGGCGGAACCGCCACCCTCATCGGTGACCCGCCGAACATAATGATAGCCAGCAAGGCAAAACTTGAGTTTATGGATTTTATTTATAATCTAACCCCGATAATTATAATTGTAATGGTTGCTTACATATTCACTATCAAATTCATGTTTAAAAAATCTTTGACCGTAAGGCCTGAATTAAAGGCAAGGATCATGGAGATGAAGGAGTCTGAGGCTATCACAGATCCGACCCTAACCAGAAAGTCTCTTATAGTTCTGACATTAACGGTGCTTGGCTTCCTGTTTCACAGCCAACTTGGATTTGAACCCGCTACCATAGCCCTCTCAGGCGCAGGTATCCTTCTCCTCGTTGCAGGTAAGGAGCCTAATGAAATCCTCGAAAAGATAGAGTGGACCACCCTCTTCTTCTTCATGGGTCTGTTCATCATGGTTGGTGGGGTTGTAAAGATAGGGCTCATAAAGATCCTTGCTGAACAGGCGCTGAACCTTACCCAGGGGAACATGTTTGCCACATCCATGCTTGTCCTCTGGTTCTCAGCCTTCGCATCTGCCATAATTGATAATATACCGTATGTGGCCACAATGAACCCACTTATAATAGACATGGCAAAGGGTCTATGGCCAAATGTAACTGACCCTGTAGCATTGGTACATACACCGGCATTAATGCCGGTATGGTGGTCCCTCGCCCTTGGGGCATGTCTCGGCGGGAACGGCACTCTAATCGGGGCATCGGCAAATGTTGTAGTTGCTGGGATGTCTGAGAAGGCAGGGAAGAAGATAACATTCATGCAGTTTACAAAATACGGTATGCCGCTGATGATTGAGTCAGTGGTGATTTGCACTTTTTATATCTGGATAAGATATTACCTTTTATAGGCTAACTGCAAAGATGCGGAGACGCAGAGCAAAAGCTTTTTAATCCGCAGATTTCACAGATTACACAGATTTTAAATCTTCGCTTAGAAGCGCCTACTTTTGGTAATCTGCGGCCATCTGCGTAATCTGTGGACATATAGCGTTTCTCGTCCTCTCTGCCTGGTTCAAAACGTTTATTATGATTAACAGACGAAAGACAAGACAAATCTCCATAGGCAACATCAAGATCGGCGGGGATGCCCCTATATCCGTCCAGTCCATGACCAATACAAAGACCCATGACGTCAACGCCACAGTCTCCCAGATAAAGGGACTTGAAGAGGCAGGTTGTGAACTTGTGAGGGTTGCAGTCCTGGATAAAAGGGATGCTGAGGCCATTGACAAGATAAAGTCTCAGATTAGCATTCCGCTGATTGCAGATATCCACTTCAATTACGAGCTTGCCCTGGAGTCGATCAAAAGAGGGGTTGATGCCCTCAGAATAAACCCCGGGAACATCGGAGAGAGATGGAAGATTGAGTCCGTTGTTAATGCCTGCAAGGACAAGGGGATTCCAATCCGCATAGGGGTAAACGCAGGTTCCCTGGAAGAAGATATCCTTGAGAAATACGGATACCCGACATCGGAAGGGATGGTCGAGAGCGCCCTGCGGCACATCGCCATTCTGGAGGAGCTTGATTTCCATGATATAAAGGTATCACTCAAGGCCTCGGATGTCCCAAGGACCGTGGAAGCGTACAGGCTCCTTTCGCAGAAGGTCGATTATCCTCTTCATCTTGGGATTACCGAGGCAGGGACATTGTTTTCAGGGGCCGTCAAATCTTCCGTTGGCCTTGGCATATTGTTGTCTGAAGGTATCGGGGATACCATAAGAGTCTCGCTTACCGCCGACCCTGTTGAAGAGGTGAAGGTAGGTTTCGAGATATTGAAGGCTTTGCAGCTTAGGAGAAAAGGTGTAAACATCATATCCTGCCCCACATGTGGGAGAATGCAGATTGACCTTATTAAACTTGCCAAAGAGGTGGAAGAACGGCTTTCCCATATAAAGGCCCCGCTTAACGTCTCTATCCTTGGCTGCGTGGTAAACGGGATTGGAGAGGCAAAGGAGGCGGATGTGGGGATAGCAGGAGGAAAAGGCCTTGGGCTCCTTTTTAGAAAAGGTGCGGTCATAGGAAAGATAAAGGAAGAAGAACTGGCCGATGCACTGGTGGCTGAGGTTGAGAAGATGGCAAAAGAGATGGAAGAATAAGCATAACGACTTGAGTGACTTGTTATGCGTTTTCGGGTCCATTCGGTTTTTTAGGCAGTTGAGCACCGTGCCATACTGCCACAATCCAAATGATTTTTCCTTTCACATGGTAGAAAAACCTAGTAGGGAACAACTATAACTTCCCGAAAGGGAAGATCAGGGAATTCAGGCAATGTCCTGCCGGATTCTGGGAACTTCAGGAGTCTCGATAATACTTTTTCTGCGTTGTGACGAAAGTCTATTGCTGCCTTTGGGTTTTCGCGATAAATGTATCCGATGGCGGCAAGGAAGTGAGTGCGAGCCGAAGGAGTGAAGCGAATTTTCACCTTTGCAGCTCTCTTAACAAGTTATCTGCCTCCGAAAGAACTACGTCAAGGTCGTAGCCTTTGCCTGCTTCGATTTCTTTTTCTCCTTGCGCGAGGAGCCGCAAAAGCTCAAGTTCATGTCGGGAATGTTCATATTCTTCTATGCTGACCATCACAGCGGCAGCGCGGCCCCTCTGAGTAATAATAAATGGTTCCCGTAGCTTGCTTATTCGCTTTATAATGGCGGTTGCATCTTGGCGAAGATCAGTAATTGGTACAATGTTGGGAATTTTATCCATTGCAATACCTCCTATATTAGTTTCAATGATAGCACCAATGGTAGTGTGTGACAAGTTTTTTAATGTTTTATTGACAGAAATGAGTACGGTGTTCCCGGAATTGTATTAGTGTAAATCTGTGTCCAAATGCTTTTTTTAGGATCAGGCTGAATATCCGGCAGAAAATTCGAGCAACGAGTTCAGATTCATAGGCTTGGCGATAAGATAACCCTGCGCCGTATCGCATCCCATCTCCTTCAGCGTATCCCAATCCTTCTGTGTCTCAACTCCCTCGGCGGTACTCTTGATTTTCAGCTTGTGCGCCATTGCTATGCTCGACTCGACGACGATGCGTAACGAATGGTTGTCAGTAAAGTCTTTCACGAAAGACTGGTCAATCTTCAGTTCGGAGAATGGAATACGCGTTATCTGCTGCATGCTGGAGTAACCAGTGCCATAATCATCAATGGAAAGACCGAAGCCGTGCATTCGTAAACGCGCCAGATTTTCCAGGGCGGGTGCAATATTGGTCATGGCTGCCGACTCGGTGATTTCCAGAGTGATGTGATGCGGGTCAACCCCAGTATTTACCGCCACCTGCCTGATCCTGGATGCCAGTTCGGTGTCGGTTAATGAAACCAGGGAGAGATTGACCGACATCGTTAGCGCATGGCCTTTATCATGCAATAAGCGGCATGTGGCCGCCGCTTTTTCCAACATGAGAAAAGTTAGCTCGTCAATTTTGCCTGCCTGCTCAAGCAGCGGGATAAAGCTATAGGGAGCTATCACACCGTGTTCGGGGTGTATCCAACGTGCCAGTGCCTCGGCGCCCAAAAAATGTCTCGTTGCAAAGTCTATCTTGGGCTGAAAGAAGGGTTCGAATTGTTTCTCCATCACACCTTGCAATATTTCTTCAAGGGTAAAGCTTCGGGGAACATTAGCCACACGCTGCGCCGCGAGTGGCGCAGTTTCATACTGCAAGATCAGTCCTTCAAGGCGCGCCAGCGTGACGGGTTTCTCCACGGTGCCTAACAGCCTTAGGCCATACGCTTGTGCCATTTTCCCCACCGAGGTAATCAGCGCACGATCCAACGCGCTGTTAACAATGATTGAGATATTGGAACGTACATTCCCCAGATGCCGGAGAAACTCCATGCCATCCATTGTCGGCATATTCAGATCACAGAGCACTATATCTACCGGTTTTGTACTTTGCTTGTGAAGCACTTCTAAGGCCTGCTTGCCATCGGCAGCTTCCAATATCCTGGTCACACCCAATGAACCCAGCATGCTCACCAGCGTCTGGCGCTGAAAGTCATCATCCTCGACAACCAGAAAAACCAGTTCACTTGTCTTCATAAGTTTTCTCCTTTTGTATCAGTCTGTTCAAGAAGATACGTTTCAAACCGGTTCACTGCCGCGCTCAACGTGTGCATCGCTGCGCGTGCGCCCTCCAGATCGTTCTGCTTTGCAGCTTGTTCGATGGCGGCATAAGCGCTCGCCAAGACTTTTGCCCCTACCATCCTGCTCGCCCCCTTGATGCGATGGGCGGTAAGCGCCGTTCCAGCAAGATCACCCTTATCAAGCTCCTCCATCAACTTGTCAAGGTCAGTATGCTGATGCACCTGGAAGTTGCTGAGCAGCGCTATCTGACCGGCCCGGTCCGGTACAATATTCCGCAGTTCGGCATAATCAATCGGTGCATCTGCATCCTCCATGGCAGCCTCATGCACCGGGGTTGCAGCCGCAATATCGCTCAACTCAGGCAGCCAATGCAATAAAGTCGCCCGCAGCTTCGCCAGAGTTGCAGGCTTGACCATCACCTCGTCCATGCCGGCGGCATGGCAGCGTTCGATTTCTTCGCTGAGAGCATTAGCGGTGTTGGCGATGATCGGCATGCGTGGCCGCGCCTCAGCAATTTCAATGCTGCGAATAGCAGCCGCCAGTTCGTAGCCGTCCATCTTCGGCATGTGGACATCGGTAATGACCAGGGAGACCCCACCCTCCCGCCACAAAGCCAGGGCAGCTTCACCGTCCTCTGCACTTATCGAGCGCAGGCCGAGCAGTTCGACCTGTCGTGCCAGCAGGGCAAGATTGATCGGGTGATCGTCCACCACCAGCACCGTCGGAACATTTGCGCCGTCCCGCACGATAGGCTGTACTGACACATCCCCTCCGGCAGCAGCGCTTTGATCCGGCTCCATCTCTGTTACCGGCAGGGTGAGGGTGATGCTGAAGGTTGAGCCTTGCCCCGGGGCGCTTACCAGATCAATTCGCCCCTGCATCAAACTCAGCAGGCGGCGGCTGATCGCCAGTCCCAGTCCGGTCCCGCCATACATGCGTGCCGTGGTCGCAGTCGCTTGCGTATAGTCCTGGAACAGGCTGGACTGTTGCTCCTGATCAATACCGATGCCGGTATCCCGAACGGAAAAGCGCACCTGTTCCACGCCATCGCTTCTTTCAAGCAGTTCGGCGCGCACTTCCACTTCCCCCTTTTTAGTGAACTTGATCGCATTGCTGACAAAATTATTGAGGATTTGAGAAAGCCGCAGCGAATCAACAAGATGCGCCGGGCTGAGGCGCACATCAACATGCTGCCATAGCGCTAATCTCTTGGCGCTTGCCACGTGTGAATATGTGGTCACCACCTCCTGCAGTAGAAGCTTCAGCGAGGTGGCCTGTGGTGACAGCCCCAGCTTGCCTACCTCTATCTTTGACCAGTCAAGGATATCGCTCAGAATGCGCAACAGACTGTTCCCCGACTCCCGCGCAGCTTGAAGTGTTTTCTTCTGCTCACTGTTGAGCTGGGTCAGGCTGAGCAACTCCAGCATGCCCAGCATCCCGCTGAGAGGTGTGCGGATTTCGTGGCTCATGGTGGTGAGGAAAGAATCCTTGGCGTGGTTTGCGTACATCAGCTCAGCATTAGTGCGATTAAGCTCTTCCGTGCGGTCCCACACGCGCCGTTCCAGGTCTGCGTTGAGCGTGAGGATGTCCATTTCCGCCTGATTGCGCTCAGTAATGTCGCTGATGGTGAGTATCGCCATCAGCGGCTGACCGCCTGCATCACGGACGAGCGTGCCGCCGTAACTGAATATCCGCTGCCAGCCCGCCCGGATGTGCCGGACGCGTACTTCCAGGTCGTGCAGGTTCTCTCCGCGCAGGACGCGGGCCAGCGGCCATTGGTCTACAGGCCATACCGTGCCGTCCATGCCCGAGAGTTCAAAGATGTCAGGGAACTTGGTCAGGTGTATGCGGCATTCGTCCAGAGTGGCAAAACCATGCAGGTCCAGCGCGGCACGGCTGAAATGCAGTATTTGTCCATCAAGATCTGAAACTACCAGACCCTCTGTAAGGTTCTCGATAACCGTTTCAAGCTGGCTCTTGCTGTTGCGCAACGACATCTCCGCCTGTTTGCGCTCGGTCACGGCGAAGTTGAGCCTGAATATCACGATCAGGAAAATCATCAGGCTGGCAAGTGCCCCGATGAAAATGATGCGGTAGGTGAGCCTGGCCACATCTTCCAATTCCCGTTTCAATTGTTGGATGAGCTGCTGATGCTCACTTTCAATCTGATCTAATGTGATACGGAGGTTATCCATCAAGTTTTTGCCATGAGTGACCATCTTGCTGCGGGCGGCATCGGTCATGCCAGCTCGTTCGATATCAACGGCTTGTTGGAGCCACTGGAGTTGCGCCCTGACCTGCGCTTCGATCCGGGCGAACTGCTGCTGTTGATACGGGTTGCCGGCGACGAGTTTGCGCAGTGCGTCCAGCTTCACGTTGCTGTTGGCTTGGGCCTCAAGATAGTAGGTCTTAAACCGTTCGTCGCCGCTGATGACGTAGCCACGGGCATTGGCTTGGGCATCGATAACTTCGACCAGAAGTCCCGAAATATCGCTCAGTATGTGTTCGCCGTACACGATCTGGCGATTCATCTCATTCATATATAACTGGCTGCGGCTGGCGCTGAGGCCGATGAATGCCAGCATTACATGCCGCAGGCAAACGCCGCAGTGGTGCCCATTGAGCGACCATTGCAAGATATCTGGCTGCCAGCTCACTGCAATGACGGCCATGCCCAGCATCGCGAACAATATGGACGTGTGCATCGCCATGAGGGTGAGGCCAAACCACCCATAACCGCCGAGACCCGGCGTGAAAAAGGACAGAATAGCCGCCAGCGCGAAAATCGCCACCAAAAGGCAGGGAATCACCGATGCGAGTATGATCCAGCGGGCCTTGCGCAAACCATTGGCGAGCCACAGCGCCACTGACAGCAACACAAAATTCAAGGCTGTCTCCGGCGCCATCCGCCCCGGATGCGATGTGCCCACCATGTCGGCCGGTTCGCGGAATAACCATTGGTCAATGCCGGGATTCCAGCCGAACACATATTCGCTCAGCGTCAACAGGCCGATCAGGCCGGCCAGCAAGCCGAAAACCCGGGCGAGGCGAGGAAATAAAATTGAGCGTTGCGGATTGAAAGTTGCGGATGTGCGGGCAGTCAACCACAGCGCGACCCCGATCAGGATGAAGCAGACAGCAGTGTTCGCCTTCATCGAAACCCAGCCCGGCAGGATGCTTTTCAGCACGGCAATGTCGAATGCCCATCCGGCCAGCACCAAGGCGCCCACCACCATCGCCAGAAGCGCGGCCAGGAGCACAAGTCGGGTTGTCCGGACGACAGGGCTGTGGTCAGTGAACATGCGAGGTCTCCTTATTTGCAATGCGGTTTATAGCGTATTGACTCATCAGGCGTACACCGCCAAACCAGACAACAATTTTATGAGTAGTTTTCAATGATGAACCCTTTGAATTTATGCACCCGCTATCTCATTTAATCCTTCAATCCTTCAATTATTTGACCCAGTTATTCTGCGACTATGATACATAATTACTGGGATAATCATAGTTAATTAAAGCGTACCATATAATAATATTATGTCAAATCATGCAGAAGGAGGCATGAAAATGGATACCCTTCAATAATGCCGCTGCCTCAGCAAATGCCATCCGTAAAGCAGTATTAATCTTCTTGCAATCAGGCCCCTTCTATCAGATAATTGTCCTCCATAATTTCTTTCCAAGGAGATAAGAAATGCGCTTTTCACAGATGTTGATACCGACACTAAAGGAAACCCCCTCAGACGCCGAGGTTACAAGCCACAAGCTTATGCTCCGGGCTGGAATGATAAGGAAGGTGGCTGCGGGGATATACACCTACCTCCCGCTGGGACTCAGGACGATTAAGAAGGTAGAGAAGATCGTCAGGGAAGAGATGAATCGTGCTGGAGCCCAGGAGGTCCTTATGCCTGTGGTGGTCCCTGCAGAGCTCTGGCAGGAATCGAAACGCTGGGACTTCTATGGAAAGGAGCTTCTTAGAATCAAGGACAGGCACGAGAGGGAATTCTGCCTTGGCCCGACCCATGAAGAGGTCATAACAGACATGGTAAGGGGGGAGATCCGTTCCTACCGTCAGCTCCCGATAAATCTATATCAGATACAGACAAAGTTCAGGGATGAGATAAGGCCCAGGTTCGGCCTTATGCGCGGGAGGGAGTTCATCATGAAGGACGCATACTCCTTCCATGCCACGGAGGAGAGCGCTGAGGCTGAGTATAAAAATATGTACGACACCTACTGCCGGATTTTTGAGAGGTGCGGTCTCAAATTCAGGGCGGTGGAGGCGGACACCGGCTCCATCGGCGGGAGCTTCTCCCATGAGTTTATGGTACTGGCAGAATCCGGCGAGGATGCCATAGCGTCATGCGATTCGTGCAACTATGCAGCAAATGTGGAAAAGGCTGTTGCCCGCAGCAAGAGATACCCGCCTGAAGAGAGGGAGGCGGAGAAGCCTGTTCAGAGAGTTGAGACACCTGGAAGAAAGAGCGTTGAAGAGGTCACCGCATTTTTAAAGATCGGTTCGGAAAAGCTTGTAAAGACCTTGATCTTCAAGGCAGACGACAGGATAGTAGCAGCCCTGGTCAGGGGAGACCATGAGATAAACGAGATAAAACTCAAGAACGTCCTAAACGCCAAGGAAATTGCCCTGGCTGATCAGGCCGCCGTTGAGAAAGCGACGAAGGCCCCTTCCGGGTTTGCCGGTCCTGTTGGGCTTTCGGGGGTAGAAATATATGCTGATCATGCAGTAGAGCATATGTCAAACTTTGTTGTAGGCGGGAATGAGAAGGACATACACATTATGAATGTCAATGTCCCCAGGGATTTTGCTGTCAAAGGGTTATATGACCTTCGCAATGTTGTTGTAGGAGATCACTGCCCGAGATGCGACGGCAAACTCGAGCTGCACAGAGGGATAGAAGTAGGCCACATATTCAAGCTTGGGACCAAATACAGCGAGGCGATGAAGGCCACCTTCCTTGATGAAAAAGGGACTGATAATCTGATGATAATGGGTTGCTACGGGATAGGGATAGGGAGGACGGCAGCAGCAGCCATAGAACAGGGTAACGACGCTAACGGTATCATCTGGCCGATACCAATTGCGCCTTTTCAAATTATAATTACAGCCTTAAACATAAAGGACGAGCAGGTAAAACAGGCGGCAGAGTCGGTTTACAAATCACTATCCGCGGCAGGGATCGAAGTGATTCTCGATGATCGAGACGAGCGGGCTGGCGCAATGTTCAAGGACGCTGATCTGATCGGTATCCCGATCAGAATAACTGTGGGGGCAAAGGGACTGAAGGAAGGAAATGTGGAGTTGAAGTTTAGAAAGAGCCCTGAGGTAAGCGTTGTAAAGCTTGACAATATAGTCAAGAGGGTCATGGAGGTAGTGGCGGCGTAGAGAGAGCGTGCTATAATTATTTTGTGCCTAATCCCCTATTCAATGAACTGACAGATGTCTGGAACAGATATGTTACAGAAGACAACCTCTTTAGGTACGAACCCCTTAAAAAGGATATAAGCTCCCAGGAGGTACTTAAGAGGTACCTCTCCTCTCCCCTGCCAATTAAGGCCTCCAGAGAACTAAGGACAGCGGATTTCGTCAACAAATATAACTGCCAGGTCATCCTGGCGGCCCTGGAACATCTGGAAGAGGCACGGAAGAACAAAAACGGGGTCAAGGGGATAAAGGGTTTTTTCGATGAGATCAGATATACAATCAGCGGAGAGACCCTGACATTGCAGGAGTTTGAATCCCTTGGGGTCAGGATGGGTGTGCCTGAGGTCCACTTTGGCTACAACTGCGCATCCAAAGGCTGTCCGCCTTTCAGGAGGGAGGCGTACATAGAGGAAAATGTCATTCGGATGCTGAACGAGAATGCAAGGGCCTACCTTGCAAAAAAGACCAGGGTTGAAGGGAAGAAGATAAGGACTTCAGACCTCTTTTTCTGGTTTCCCACCGACTTCTTTGATATTAACTTTGTAGTTCACCCTCTAAAGTTCAGGGAAAAATTAGTGGCCTATCTCCTTGCCAAGCTCCCTGCGGAGCATGAGGCTATATCCATATTAAAAGAGCCCCCCTCAACCCTTATAATCCTCCCTGCCAGGGACTGGGACTGGGGCCTGAACGAGGCAACAGAGTAAGCCTACCTGCCCCTCTCTTTCATAACCTTCGCCATCTCGCGGCTGACCTCTTTCTGCTTGATGCTCTCCCTCTTGTCATAAAGCTTCTTCCCTTTGGCAAGACCCAGCTCCACCTTTACCTTGTCGTCCTTGAAGTAGAGCTTTAATGGGATGATGGAGTATCCCTTTTCCTTCATCTTGCCGAAGAGCTTTTGTATCTCAGCCTTGTGAAGAAGCAGCTTTCTGGTCCTGTCAGGCTCCGGCGTAAACCTGTTTATCGTCTGGTAAGGTGATATATGAAGGTTGATAATATAGACCTCTTCCTTTTTCAGAAGGGCGTGGCTGTCCCTGAGGTTTGCCTTACCAAGCCGCAGGGACTTGACTTCAGAACCGACCAGGACGATTCCTGCTTCGTATCTCTCTTCTATGAAGTAATCGTGGAAGGCCTTAGGGTTGGCGCAGATCAGTTTTTCAGACATTCAGTACCTTGATTATCCTTGCCTTGTTTGCCTCGCTTTCTCCGATTTTACTGCTGAGAAGCCTCACGGCTATGAAGGAAATCACAAGGGATGTAAACCCAAAGACGGCAGAAACTGTCTCTGCCTGAATATTTAAACTTAAATGAGGAGCTATGGATTTTCCGAAGACCCCGCCAACAATAAGGGCGGCAACTGGCAATAAGTATATTACGGCAGAGGCCTTGAAGAAGGTTTTAGAGCTTATGGCTACTACGACCCTGTCTCCTACCTCCGCCCTGACATCGTTAGCAGCCTTGATTATCATGTCCCCGCTACCACCAAGGACATGACAAACCCCCTTCTGGGAACACCCTTCACAGGCGGAGCTTGGCTGGGCCGCCACAAATGCATAAACCCCATCTACTGCTGTAACTCTTCCCTCTTCTTCCAGCATGTTTAAATATTAGCAAAGGAGTAGCTGGATGGCAACACAAAAGACCCAAAACTCTACTGTTGTTTGACATCAGCTGTATTTTAAGATATATCTTGATCTACACTAAGGTAGAAAAAAAGAATCTCCTGGCAGTCATCTATTAAGTGAGTTGTTGGAAAAATGATATAAAGCTACCCTGTAACATTTGGAGGTCTATCTGATGAAAAGATTTTATATCGTATTGTCGCTTCTGTTTGTATTTCCGATGCTCATGGGAATGGGGATCGGTGGTGGTAACTTGGCCCACAGGATACCGGTCCCTGACAAAAACTTTTCCGCTACAATCGTTGATTCTCAGGGCGTAACTACAAAGGTCAGCCAGATAAGCTTTGACGGGAAGACATACCTGGCAGGGCAAAGGGGGAACACGAACGTTACCATCCCTTTTGACAAGATAAGTTCTGTTCAGGTAGGAACGCCGGCAGAAGAGAAAAAGCTCTCCGCATTAATAACACTCAAAGATGGGAAAACTCTCAATATAAAGGTTGATGGGAGTCTCCCTTGCTACGGTTCTGCCGATTTTGGAAATGTGCAGGTAGAATTTAAAGATATCAGAAAGGTGGACATCCACGGTATCGTGCCCAAGGAAACCCAGTAGATGCCGCTTGGCGCCCATATGTCTATAGCCGGAGGGATAGGAAATGCCTTCCTGAGAGGGAAATCTGTTGGGTGTGAGTGTATCCAGATATTCACAAAGAGCTCCAACCAGTGGAAGGCCCGTCCTCTTGCGGAAGAAGATATAAAGGGGTTTAAGAAGAACAGGAAAGATACAGGTGTCTGGCCGGTTGTGGCCCACAATTCATACTTGATAAACCTGGCATCTCCAGACAATGAGCTGTATGAAAAATCGATAGATGCCATGCTCATAGAGATCGAGAGGGCAGAGGCGCTGGGTCTCCCTTATATCATTATGCATCCTGGTGCCCATGTGGGCTCAGGGGAAGATGCGGGACTCGCGAGGGTTGCCGATGCTCTTAACCTCCTCTTTGAAAGGACAAAGGATTATAAGGTAAGCCTCCTCTTAGAGACAACAGCAGGGCAGGGAACGGTCCTTGGTTATAGGTTTGAACATATTGCCGAGATAATTGCGAACGTTAAGAATAATAAAAAAGTCGGAGTATGCCTTGATACATGTCATAGCTATGCTGCCGGATATGATATAAAAAAGAGGTACGATGCGGTCTTTAAGGAATTTGATAAAATTATAGGCCTGAAGAGGTTGAAGGCTTTTCACCTTAATGACACCCTTAAGGTGCTCGGTAGCAGGGTTGACAGGCACTGGCATATAGGGAAGGGTGAGCTGGGTCTGGAAACCTTTGAAAGGCTCATGAGGGATGAAAGGTTCAAAGAGCTGCCAATGATCTTAGAAACCCCGAAGGGGATGGATGAGGATGGGAATGACATGGATGTAGTTAATCTGGGGATACTAAGAAAACTAAGGAGGAAGTAATGGCTGACATCATCACAAAGGAGATGATAGTAAACGATATCATCAAGAAGTACCCGAAGACCCTGGCGGTTTTCGGGAAGTTCAAGATAGACTCCTGCTGCGGCGGAGGGACCTCTATTGAAATAGCGGGGAAGAGGGACGGAGCCGATGTGGATGCGATGGTGAAGGAGTTGAACAAGGCCATTGCGTGATGCGGGGGCGACACCGTGGAGTTGCCTTCCTGTTTAAAATTTCCTGCCTATTTGCGCTTATTCCACTTCCGATGTAAACTCTATCTAACCTAACATATGAGGTTTATCATGCCCAAAAACCGCCTGGCGCTTGAGAAGAGTCCGTACCTCCTTCAGCATTCTGAAAATCCTGTAGACTGGTTTCCTTGGGGAAATGAGGCATTTGAGAAGGCCAGGAAGGAGGACAAGCCTATCTTCCTTTCCATAGGATACTCCACATGCCACTGGTGCCACGTTATGGAAAAGGAGTCGTTTGAGGACCCTGCTGTTGCGAAGCTTATGAACGATGCCTTCGTATCTATAAAGGTGGACAGAGAGGAGCGTCCTGACATTGACAGCATATACATGACAGCGTCTCAGGTGATGACAGGCAGTGGCGGATGGCCCCTGAATATAGTCCTGACCCCTGAGAAAAAGCCTTTCTATGCCGGGACATACATCCCGAAGGAGAGCCGTTTTGGCATGCCGGGGATGCTGGATCTTATCCCGAATATTAAAGAGATATGGTCAAGTCGTCGCGAAGAAGTCCTTGTTTCCGCCAATCAGATAACGTCAGCTTTAAGGGAGGGACAAGGCGGTGGAAGAGTCGAAGAACTTGGCGAAGATGTTTTAAAAAAAGCATATATAGAGCTTGCCCGGCGTTTTGATGGAGAGCACGGCGGCTTTAGCCATGCTCCAAAATTTCCATCCCCTCACAATATCCTCTTCCTCCTTCGCTACTGGAGGCGGACGGACGATAAAGGCGCATTGAATATGGCAGAAAAAACCCTGAGTAAGATGAGGACGGGAGGGTTATGCGACCAGATTGGCTTTGGGTTTCACCGTTACTCTACAGATTCGAAGTGGCTTGTACCTCATTTCGAAAAGATGCTATATGACCAGGCTATGCTGGCAATGGCTTATACAGAGGGGTTTCAGGCGACCGGCAAAGGGGAGTATGGAAGAACGGCCCGGGAGATATTCACTTACGTCCACAGGGACATGACATCTCCTGCCGGCGGGTTCTATTCTGGGGAGGATGCAGACAGCGAGGGGAAGGAGGGAAAGTTTTATCTTTGGACAGAGGGTGAGATAAGGCAGCTACTTGCAAAGGAAGAAGCGGATCTGATTGTAAAGGTCTTTAATGTCGAAGAATACGGAAATTTCACAGAGCAAGGGGCAGAGAGCCGGACAGGAGAGAACATACTGCATCTGAAGAAAACTATAACTGAGCTTGCCTTTGAACTGAATATGCCGGAGAAGGAACTTTTAAGACGTCTGGAAGGCGCAAGGGAAAAGCTTTTCGCTGCAAGGGGGAAACGTGTTCATCCACATAAGGACGACAAGGTCCTTACAGACTGGAACGGCCTTATGATTGCCGCTTTATCTAAGGGCGCCAGGGTCCTTGATATGCCTGAATACTCAGAAGCAGCCGCAAAGGCTGCTGATTTTATTCTCAACAATATGAGGACGCCTGAAGGGAGACTGTTACATCGTCACAGGGATGGTGAGTCGGCCATTACCGCCTGCCTGGACGATTATGCCTATCTTATATGGGGTCTCATTGAACTTTATGAGACCTTGTTTGATGTCAACTATCTTAAGACAGCCCTGGAATTGAACAGGGATATGGTGAGTCATTTTTGGGATGAAAAGGGAGGGTTTTACTTTACCCCGGATGACGGAGAGGAACTGATCATCCGAAAGAAGGAGATATACGACGGAGCAATCCCTTCAGGGAATTCGGTTGCAATGCTCAACCTTATCAGGCTCTCAAGGATTACAGGCGATCCTGCCCTCGAGAACATGGCGTCTATGATAGGGAGTGCCTTTTCAAGGGAGGTTGTCAGTTCTCCCTCAAGTTACGCTCAGATGATGGTTTCGCTCGATTATTTGAAAGGCCCTTCCTGCGAGGTTGTCATAGCCGGCGATCCGGCTGCAGAAGATACAAGGAGAATGCTTGAGGCCGTTGGCAGGCCTTTCGCTCCAAACAATGTAGTACTTTTCAGGCCTACAGATCTTGAAGAGCCGGAGATTACACGTATAGCGCCTTTTACAAGTAAACAGACAAGCACAAACGGGAAGGCAGTCGCCTATGTTTGCAAGAGATACAGTTGCCTGGAACCGACTTCAGATATAAAAAAGATGCTCGAAATGCTTGAGATGTGAAGATTGATCTGAGGTTCAGGTAACGGTCAGCCTCTTCTTTTCCTGACCAACCGCCTGTTCACGTCCTCTCTAAAATTAACTTCATCTCATATTTGACACCCTTTCTCACTTGGCAGAATCGCTTCGATAAGGTATAGTTCCCACCAAAACCCATACAGGATATCTACAGGGGGCTTGTTTATGGACATAGCAAGAAAAAGAAGGACAGGCATCCTGATAGGCACACTTATCACGATCCTGATAGCAGGTGTAATGCTGATGAAGCTGTCCCCATTTGAAATGATGGAGGATAAGCTCCGCGACTACAGGTTTAAGATAAGGGGCGCCGTAAACCCGCCAGACAAGATAGTCATTGCCGCCATAGATGAAAAGAGCATCGAGAGGCTTGGAAGGTGGCCCTGGGACAGAGATAAGATAGCGCATCTGGTTGAGAGGCTGACAAAGGCCGGAGCGGAGCTGGTAACCTTTGACGTTATCTACAGCGAAAAGGAGAAGAACGACCCTGTGCTTGCAGGCGCAATAAAGGATGCCAGCAATGTGCTGCTGCCCGTTGTCTTCCAGTTTGAGCGAGAATCGGAATCACCGGCAACTGAATTACTTATAGACTCGGCATTCTTCTCTGTTAAAAACCATGAGAAATTTAACAAATATACCCCTATAACGGCAAAGGGAGTCTTGATGCCGGTCCCTGAGCTTATCAAAGAGGCGATGGGGCTTGGGTTTATAAATATGTTCCCGGATGCCGATGGAACGCTCCGGTGGGAGCCTCTGGTAATTGGATACAAGGGTCAGCTCTACCCGTCGATAACACTTAAGACCGCAATTACATACCTCGGCATACCGCCGGAGAAGGTTGTTGTAGATGCCACGAAAGGGATACAGGTCGGGAAGATATACATACCGACCGACAGGTGGGGGCGGATCTTTACCAACTATTATGGTCCTGAGCAGACATTCAAACATATCTCAATATCCGATATTTTGGATGATAAAATAAGACCTGAACTGCTGAAGGGGAAGATCGTCCTTATCGGCGCCACTGCCGTCGGCATATATGACTTGCGGGTGACACCCTTCTCCGCAGCAATGCCTGGGGTGGAAAAACACGCGAGTGTTATTGCCTCGATATTGGAAAACAGATTCCTTAAGACCGTATCTTTTTCCACTGACCTTATCGCCCTTTTACTGTCCGGGACGCTGTTTTCGATTATTATTGTCCGGTTTAAGGCAGTTGGCGCATCCTGGTTTACGTTTCTGTTCTTCTCAGTCATATTCCTCTCGGCTTATTATCTCTTTGCTCATAAGGGGTTACTGGTAAACATCACATACCCTTCAATTAATATCCTTCTGATATTCATCAGCAATACAGCCTACAACTATATGGTAGAGGAGAGGTACGCAAAACGGGTCAGGGCCATGTTTTCAAGTTATTCGACGGAGAGGGTCGTAAACGAACTGATAAAAAACCCGGATATGGCCAAGATAGGAGGGGAGAGGAGGGAGGTGACCGTCCTCTTCTCCGATATCAGGGGGTTCACCACCTTTTCAGAAAAGTATTCGCCTGAAGAAGTCGTGGCCATACTGAACGAGTACCTTGGCGCCATGACGGAGGTGATATTCAAATGGGAAGGTACCCTCGATAAGTTCATCGGAGATGCAATAGTTGTCTTCTGGGGTGCGCCGCTCAGGCAGGAAAACCATGCAGAGCTCGCCGTAAGGTGCGCTATAAATATGGTTAACCGCCTCGGAGAACTCCAGGCAAAATGGAAGGCCGAAGGGAGAGAGACGCTTGATATGGGTATCGGGATAAACACAGGTGAAGTCATTGTCGGAAACATCGGCGCAGAGGGGAAGAAGATGGATTATACGGTCATAGGAGACAATGTAAACCTCGGCGCAAGGTTGGAGGCCCTTACGAGACGTTACGATGCCTACATTCTTATATCTGAATTTACGATGAGCAAGATCAAAACGGTAGTAGAAACAGGCAAGTTGGGACATCTGTCGGCAAGAGGGTTGGAAAAGGTAGTAGTAAAAGGTAAAAAACGGCCGGTTGGAATCTATGAGGTCAAATCCCTCAGTCCAGAGTCTATATCTGTTATTACAGAATACGCGGAAGGAGAAGTTGTTGTAATGAAAGAAAAATAAGGAAATATGATATCACGCCTACGGCATTGCGCCAGTCTCGCCCGATGCGGGGCTTTCCCCTCCATCGTTTACGGCTGTGACCACATAGTAGTACATCGTCTTCTTCTTCACATCGGCATCCTGGTAGGATGTTGTCTTGATGCCGGGTATATTCTTCCCGTTCTTTGCCCTGGCAACCCCTGTCGCTGTTGCGCAATAGATGTTGTAAAACCTGGCGCCTGCCACAGCATTCCATCTCACGGTTATCTTCCCGTCCCCGCCGGAAGCCGCCACTCCAGTTGGGACGGCAGGGGGTGACGCTTTAGGCATGGCTCCCATTTCGCCGGATGGAAGGCTTTCCTCCGAGGCGTTCACAGCCGTAACGATGTAATAGTACATCGTGTTGTTCTTTAGGCCGGTGTGGACATAGGATGTCTCTGTAATGCCTCCGGCCCTGGCTCCATTCGCAGGCGTCATAATTGGCGAGTTGCTGAAGTAGACATTGTATGACGTTGCGCTATCTACCTTGTTCCAATTTATGGTTATCTGTCCGTCACCGCTGAGTGTGGAGACTCCGGCAGGTGCCTGGAGGGTGGGTGCGGTTGCCATCGGCTCTTGCACCCTTGTTGCAGCGGCATCCTCCCTTTGGCCGGCGGCAGAAAGCTGCTCTCCTTGACTGCCGCAGGATGCGATAAACAGAGTGGACAAAACTAACGATGCCGTGATGAAGGATTTCTTCAAGGTATTCTTCTCAAGAGTTGCGGCCTTATATCGCCGAGAAAATAGAACCGTTGTAGCATCTCCCCTCCCCTCACCCCTTAACAAAGCCCTATTCTCCCTGAAACGGCAATAAAATACCTAAATTGTATCTCCTCCCCCTTGACGGGGGAGGACTAAGGTGGGGGTGAACGTTCGTGAGTTTACAACAGTCTCCCCCTCCCCTTACTCCCCTCCCGCCAGGGGAGGGGAGTTTATATATTTAGTTGCCGGAGTAATAACCTCTACTGTATAGAGCCGGTTGTTGTTACCGACAATGGACCTGCTCCCGCCGCCACGGGGGTTCCTGCGGTCAATGCGCCGGTGGTTTGGTCAATCGTATAAACCGAGACATTGCCGGAGGTGGAATTGGCAACATAGGCGAACTTACCGGAGGGATCTACGGTAACAGAGGTTGGGTATGTTCCAGCCGCCACCGCGGTCCCTGCGGTCAGTGCGCCGGTGGTCTGGTTTATCGTATAAACCGAGACATTGCCGGAACTGTAATTGGCAACATAGGCGAACTTACCGGAGGGATCTACGGTAACAGAGCGTGGGTTTGATCCCGCCGCCACCGCGGTCCCTGCGGTCAATGCGCCGGTGGTCTGGTTTATCGTATAAACCGAGACATTGTTCGAGCCCCAATTGGCAACATAGGCGAACTTACCGGAGGGATCTACGGTAACAGAGACTGGTAATGCTCCCGCCGCTACGGGGGTCCCGGCGGTCAAGGCGCCGGTGGTCTGGTCAATCGTATAAACCGAGACATTGTTGGAGCCGTAATTGGTAACATAGGCGAACTTACCGGAGGGATCTACGGTAACAGAGTATGGGTATGTTCCCGCCGCCACCGCGGTCCCTGCGGTCAATGCGCCGGTAGTCTGGTCAATCGTATAAACCGAGACATTGTTGGAGCCGTAATTGGCAACATAGGCGAACTTACCGGAGGGATCTACGGTAACAGAGATTGGGTTTGTTCCCGCCGCCACCGCGGTCCCGGCGGTCAAGGCGCCGGTGGTCTGGTCAATCGTATAAACCGAGACATTGTTGGAGCCGTAATTGGTAACATAGGCGAACTTACCGGAGGGATCTACGGTAACAGAGTATGGGTATGTTCCCGCCGCCACCGCGGTCCCTGCGGTCAATGCGCCGGTAGTCTGGTCAATCGTATAAACCGAGACATTGCTTGAGGCGGAATTGGCGACATAGGCGAACTTGGGGACATAAGTAACCGCGGCGCTTCCGCCCACCATTACAATGGAGGATGGATAATTTTGTGTTGAAATTGTAGAGGCGGGGGTCAGTGCGCCGGTGGTCTGGTCAATCGTATAAACCGAGACATTGTTGGAGACGTAATTGGTAACATAGGCGAACTTACCGGAGGGATCTACGGTAACAGAGGTTGGGTTTGTTCCCGCCGCCACCGCGGTTCCGGGGGTCAAAGCGCCGGTGGTCTGGTCAATCGTATAAACCGAGACATTGTTCGAGCTCCAATTGGCAACATAGGCGAACTTACCGGAGGGATCTACGGTAACAGAGGCTGGGTATGTTCCCGCCGCCACCGCAGTCCCGGCGGTCAATGCGCCGGTGGTCTGGTTTATCGTATAAACCGAGACATTGTTGGAGTAGTAATTGGCAACATAGGCGAACTTGCCGGAGGGATCTACGGTAACAGAGACTGGGCCTGATCCCGCCGCCACGGGGGTCCCGGGGGTCAAAGCGCCGGTGGTCTGGTCAATCGTATAAACCGAGACATTGTTAGAGGTTCGATTGGCAACATAGGCGAACTTACCGGAGGGATCTACGGTAACAGAGACTGGGCCTGATCCCGCCGCCACCGCGGTTCCGGCGGTCAAGGCGCCGGTGGTCTGGTTTATCGTATAAACCGAGACATTGTCGGAGCTTAAATTGGCAACATAGGCGAACTTACCGGAGGGATCTACGGTAACAGAGGTTGGAAATGATCCCGCCGCCATCGCGGTTCCGGCGGTCAAAGCGCCGGTGGTCTGGTTAATCGTATAAACCGAGACATTGTTGGAGCCATAATTGGCAACATAGGCGAACTTACCGGAGGGATCTACGGTAACAGAGTATGGGTTTGATCCGGCGGCAATATAGCCGTTATGGCGCAGTTGGCCTGTGGTCGAATCCACTGTGTATATTGATATTGTATTGGAGTAATAATTAGCGACATACGCAAATCTGGGCTTTAGCGTCGGCGTTTGCGGCGTGCCGGACACTTGGGTGGAACCTGCGCTCTCGCCCCCCGCGTTCACAGCGGTGATGGTGTAGTAGTACGTGACGCCGTTAGCCGCCGTGGAATCGGTGTATGCCGCGGATGTGCTGGTTCCCAGTAATGTGCCTTGCGTGCCGGAGGTAGTGGAGCGATACACTTTGTATGAAGTCGCGCCGGAAACCGCCGTCCACGTTAGCGATACCTGCGCGTTTCCCGCCGTGGCCGAAACACCGGTCGGAGCAGATGGGACGGAAGGCAGAGGAGATGCGCTGACCTGGCTTGACTCAATACTCTCTCCGCCCAGGTTTGCAGCAGTGACTATGTAGTAGTAAGTCGTTCCGTTTGTGAGGCCGCTATGCGTATAGGGTGAAGTAGCTCCGGTTATCTTTGTCCCGTTAGAAGTGGTTACACCTGTCGTGGTTGACCAGTAAATGTTGTAAGACGTTGCCCCTGTTACGGCACTCCAAGTGACGGTATTTTGTGTATCGCCTGCTGTTGCGGATACACCTGTAGGCGCAGATGGGACGGGAGGCAAGGGGGATGCACTGACCTGGCTTGACGCAATACTCTCTCCGCCTGCATTCACGGCTGTAACGATATAGTAGTAAGTAGTTCCGTTGGTAAGACCGGTATGGGTGTAGGGCGAAGAAGCTCCGGTTATCTTTGTCCCGTTCAAAGTGGTGACACCTGTCGTTGTAGACCAATAGATGTTATATGACGTTGCCCCGGTTACAGCACTCCAAGTGACGGTATTTTGTGTATCGCCTGCGGATGCGGATACACCGGTCGGAGCAGATGGGACGGAAGGCAGAGGAGATGCACTGACCTGGCTTGACGCAACACTCTCTCCGCCGAGATTTACGGCGGTAACGATGTAGTAGTAAGTCGTTCCGTTGGTAAGGCCTGTATGGGTATATGGCGAAGTCGCTCCGGTTATCTTTGTCCCGGTCAAAGTGGTAACGCCTGTCGTTGTAGACCAGTAGATGTTGTATGACGTTGCCCCGGTTACGGCAGTCCAAGTGACGGTATTTTGTGTATCGCCGGCGGATGCGGATACGCCTGTAGGTGGAAATGCAGGTGAAGCCAGCGGTGTTGCGCTGACTTCGGAGGAGTCGGCGCTCTCACCCGCGGCGTTAACGGCGGTAACGATGTAGTAATATGGAGTCCCGTTGGTTAATGCAGAATGTGTGTAGGGCGATGTTGCACCCGTGATCTTTGTGCCGGTTGTTTTTGTGACACCTGCAGTTATTGACCAGTAGATGTTGTATGAGGTTGCTCCTAATACCGGATTCCAGCTTATGGTCGTCTGCACGTTCCCGGCAGCAGCCGATACTCCTGCCGGAGCGTTGGGGGTCGTCGCTCCAAGGAGATAGTCGAATACATTCAGGTAAACATTGCCGACGGTATATCCGTTCTCGTAACCATGTTCCCATGTCTGCCCGTTCAGCAGTATTCGGCCGTTGGTGCATGAGTATTCTATAAGCGTGGGATTGGCAGGAAGCGCTTGGTCAGTGGCATAGACAATAGTGTCTTGTGGATAGTTGGCAAAAGATTCGTGGCTGGCGCCGTCGCCTGTTATGGTAGCGCCAATGCCTGCCATAAGCGGATGCGCAGGATTGGCGTTTAAATTATTGCCTGATGAGGTGTTTGTGGTATGGGTTACTCCGCACGGCAGGGCAAGGCCGGCTGTTGCCATAAATCCGCCAGCCCAGCCGCTATCCGCCGCACCCCACATGATGAACCCGCCGTTCTGGAGAAAGGTATCCAGCACAGCCATGTTCGCCGCAATGTTCGCATAAAAACTGGTAGGCTGGTCGTTCGCAATCCACACCAGGTCATTGGTGGCCGATAATGTGACGGTAGTCAGATATGATGATGCAAGTATTGTGTATTGGCCGACGGCAGTCCCAGCCGTATAGCCTTTTCCGGCCATGATTGTTTCAAAGGATTCGGAACTCCAGGGCAAAACATCCCGGAACATAACGACATGCTTAGGATTGCCTATACTTACTGCCGGCAGGGGCATTGCCAATACCTGGCTTGACGCAGCGCTCTCGCCTCCGAGATTTACGGCTGTTACGATGTAATAGTATGTGGTTCCATTGGTTAAACCGGTATGCGTGTATGGCGATGTCGCTCCGGTTATCTTCGTCCCGTTCGAAGTGGTAACACCTGTCGTTGTAGACCAGTAGATGTTATATGACGTTGCCCCGGTTACGGCACTCCAAGTGACGGTATTTTGTGTATCACCTGCTGTTGCGGATACACCTGTGGGCGCAGATGGCAAAGGAAGCAAGGGGGTTGAGCTGACCTGGCTTGACGCAACACTCTCTCCGCCCAGGCTCACTGCCGTAACAATATAGTAGTAAGTCATTCCATTTGTTAAACCGGTGTGGTTATAAGGCGATGATGCGCCGGTTATCTTTGTCCCGTTTGCTGTGGTCACGCCTGCTGTCGTTGACCAGTAGATGTTATATGACGTTGCCCCTGTAACTGCACTCCAAGTGACGGTATTTTGTGTATCGCCTGCGGATGCGGATACACCTGTCGGCGCAGATGGCACAGGAGGCAGGGGGGATGCACTGACCTGGCTTGACGCAATACTCTCTCCACCCAGGTTTGCAGCAGTGACTATGTAGTAGTAAGTCGTTCCGTTGGTTAAACCGGTGTGGGTATACGGCGATGTGGCACCGGTTATCTTTGTCCCGTTTGCTGTTGTCACTCCTGGGGTCGTTGACCAGTAGATGTTGTATGATGTTGCCCCTGTTACCGCACTCCAAGTGACAGTATTTTGTGTATCGCCTGCGGATGCGGATACGCCTGTAGGCACAGATGGGACGGGAGGCAGGGGCGTTGCGTTGACCTGGCTTGATGCAATACTCTCTCCACCCAGGTTCACTGCCGTAACAATATAGTAGTAAGTCGTTCCATTGGTTAAACCGATGTGCGTGTAGGGTGATGTAGCTCCGGTTATCTTTGTCCCGTTCGAAGTGGTGACACCTGTCGTTGTAGACCAGTAGATATTATATGACGTTGCCCCGGTTACAGCACTCCAAGTGACGGTATTTTGTGTATCGCCTGCGGATGCGGATACGCCTGTGGGCGCAGATGGGATGGCAGGTACAACATATTCCATCATTATATCCAGCGTTATAGGGTTGCCGTCCAACTTCACGCCGGTCTTCTCCCCGATGTATAAAACACTCCCCGAGGAATCTACCGCCTCGACCTTAAAACTCCTGTTGTCGCCGTTTTGGACATCGAATGTCTCAGTTATCTCCGTCTGCCCGGAGAGGAGGAGTTCTTTCGTTATAGTGGACATGTCATTGCCTGAGATTGTAAAGACGATCTTGCCGTTATTGAGGCTGGAAGGTATGGCCGCCGCCTTATGCATGCTCAAGGCACTGTCCGTACCGGAGCTCCCGACCGTTATCGTTACAGAGGAGGTGTGCCTGTCAGTGCTCACATTGCTGCCGCAGGATGTCAGCAGTGTAAGGAAAAGAAAAGATATAACGACATTTAAATAGTGTCTTCTCATAACGATCTCTCCTGATTATTACTCCGGCAGCTAAATATATAAACTCCCCTCCCCTGGCGGGAGGGGATTAAGGGGAGGGGGAGACTGTTGTAAACTCACGAACGTTCACCCCCACCTTAGTCCTCCCCCGTCAAGGGGGAGGAGATACAATTTAGGTATTTAACTGCCGTTTTAATACTAAGGGAAAGTAACGCCAAGGTCCACCTCAGTAGTTGGGGTCTTTACAGTATCCGTGACAGGCAATGGTTGTGGCGCGGTAGTAGTATTTGTGTTCCCCGGCACGGCGGAGGCAGTGGCAATTGCGTCTGTTATTGGAGAAATCTTTTCTGTTTTCATAGATATGGGCGGAGGGATAACGGGTATCGCCTCTTCATCCAACCCTTGTGTTTTATCCTGCTGGGCCGCAGGTTCGGCTGCCCCGGATTCTGTAGCTGCGACCTTTCCTTTATCCCCTTCTTTACCTTTTTCTTTCTGTTCCCCTTCAGGTCTCTTTTTCGGCGCCTTTGGAGTTATCCTCTTCTCCTGCTTGTTATATTCGCGTGCACTGAAAGGCCTCTCCACGGGCGCCCTTCCACTTATTATCTCCCCGACCCTACCGGAAGTCACAAGAACCGAGCCGAGCGTGTTGGAAAATTCTATCTTCCCTTCCATAACATAGACCCGCTCGATATTGCCGGTAAAGAGAAGCCCGTTAGTTCCTCTGACTCCCGCGATTGCAGTCCTTGTCTTCATCTCAAACTTGTTCCCCTCGGCAGGGAAATCGGCCTTCCATATGTCAAAACCGGTCTTCCCCCTGTAAAGGGTCAACGATGCAGACCTCTTCCCTTCCTCGGGCTTAAAAAGATATTCATCTATCCCAAGCCTTGATTTTGGGCCGACCTTCATCACGGTGTTGTCAACGAAGGTTATCTCTACATGCCCGTCGCTCTTTGTCCTTACAATATCCCCTATGGAAACGGCTTCCTCGATCTTTACTACCTCGGCCGCAGTCTTCCCCACCCTCAAGATATCCGCCCTTCCCTCAACCCGTGTTATCTTTCCGACCTCTTCGGAAAAAGACAACTCAGGCACGATAAAAGACCACATCAGTACACATAGTAATAAAAACGAGCGCTTCATCAATATCATTTGCGCCTCCTTTAAAACCTGAGCACAAGGTTGACTGTATAGAGATTCTTTATATAGCTATAAACGTCTATAGTTGAATCGTCATGTATATATGTATATTCTAAATTTATATCTAATGATTTCGTGAGAGAATAGGTAAGAGACGGCTGCATTGTGTAAGTCTGGTCATTCCTATCCATGTGATAGATGCTGTTTTCATTAGAAAACGCCTGATTATAAAACTCCAGGTAGGCGTTCGCTTTGACCCTGCTGTTTGCGAATGGATATAAAAACGCGCCCGACGCCCTTATTCCGTTGTAGTCCCAGTCGCTTCCCGATGCATCGTTTAATTCACCCTCCAATTTCAGGTTAATAAGGCCGTTGCTATTTGAAAACGTGTAAATATATCCTACCCCTCCAGCGTAATTATTCGCACTTCTCTCTTCCGCCTCAGGAGGGAGCGCTCCATATTTTTTCTGATAAAAATCCAGGTTCTGATCCTCTTTTCTGTATCTCAACGACAGCTGCCCCAGATGGTTACCGTCCATAAGGAATGTATATGATGGATTGACGCCCATTGTTTGCATATATAATTCGGATGCCAGTTGGAAGTATGAGTAGGAAAAAATGATGCCAGTCACGCTTCGTTCCGTATTGTAGGAAGGCATGACGGCAATGGTATGGTTTACAGTATCCTGGCTGAAGACCTCTCCGCCCGTATCCTTCCGGTAACTGCCCTGACTGTGTTTGATTGCATTGAGCGAGTAAGATGCCTTTGTATCCCATGCACCTCTTTCAAGAAGCGTATATTCACCAAAGAGGGAAAAGAGCCCTTTCCAGTCTCCTTTCTTTTGCATACCGCCAAACTGGGTGTAATCTGTCGGCAAGGCCAGGACATTGTCGTCATATTGAACACCTGCGCTCAGATTAAGCCTGTAGGGCGGCTGCACCCTCTCTATGGCTTCAAGATAGTCTTTTGAAAACAACGCCCAGTCAGAAGTCGGGTCTATCGTTATCAAACCCTTGAACAGCGCCTCCGCCTTTTTAAACTCCTTCTCATCAAGATAGGCAAGGGCAATCTGAAAGTCCGCCTGTTGTGCTAACGCAGGATCGAGAGACTTCGCCTGCTCAAACGCAACAATTGCTTCACTGTTCCTTTTCAGCTTGAGCAGTATCTGCCCCTTGAGGTAATTGGACTCAGCGAGCCTGGCCCCTTCGATTAAAGCAGTTTCGACTTCGTCCAATGCCTCTTCTAAATCTCCTGTGTTGTAAAGGACATCAGCAAGCAGGAAGTTTGCATCTCCTGCCTTTGGTTCGAGCCTTATTGCTTCTTTGAAAAACCTTACTGCTTCAGGAAAGTTTTGCAGTTCCCTGTGAGTAAGCCCAAGGTAGGAGATGTTTTGCGGATCAGTCTGAATATCTTTATACGCTTCTTCAAAAAGGACAAGGGCCTCCTCGTAATTTTCGGCATTAAACTCTGTAACTCCCCTTTCAAAAGGGCTTAGAGTCGCGGGATTATCAATAGCCTGACCCTCACTGACGGGGGGCTCAATAGTGAGCTTTTCACCAAGTGTCTCAGTAGCAGGGCTCTCGTTACCGGATTCTTCCGTAACCGGATTGTCAGCTGCCTTAAGATTATCGGATAAGAAGAATATGAGAATCAAAACAGAGAGAGTGGTTTTAATATATTTCATAATAATCATAAAATAGTTCCTTTTGGAACATTAACGTCAGCTTTAAGCTAAGGCAGATGATGACCATTTTGCAGATGTTCTAATGAGTTTCGATAGTTGGCCCCTCTCCCCTGATTGGGGCGACGTGATTATCGCCCCCTGAGCCCCTTAAGACATAGGGTAGTATAACAGGCAAAGGTGCAAGAAATTTGCACTAAACCAGTATATGAATTTACAACTTAACTGTCAAGATATTTTATGTCAAGATATTTTAGGCTCGCAGGAGCTGAAGCGGAAACGTGTTCTTTTACAAGGTCTTGCCCATATTTTATCTCCTTCCTTGAGTGTTTTGAGGAAATCAGGGACACTTCCCAGATTTATTTTATGCCGCAGCCAGCTTATACGTAATTAACTGATTGATGGAGACTTTCTGCTCTTTGGCCTCTATTATAAGCCGTTTATAAAGCTCAGGAGGAACTCTCAGAGAAAATCGGCCAGAATATTTATTCTCTGCAACCGGCTTTGGAATTGGCCTGCCTTCCTTCTTAGCGGTCTTTATCCATAGCTCTTCGGCTATCTTGATCTCCTTCAGCGCCTCTTCGTCCGTTTCTCCGAATGCAGAGCATCCCGGCAATTCAGGAACTGTCGCGATAAAGCCATTGTCTTCTTCACTGTAGTTAAGCTTCACAGCGTATTTCATTTCTCGACCTCCTTCAATCCATACCTTTCTATTGTCGTAACGACCCAGGTGGCTAGGCTGAAGACTGAAGGTGAAGTATCCTAAAAACCTTCAGTCTATCCACCTGAGTTACAACAACCTCAACTGATAAATTGATATCACATATGATGTCATGCGTCAAGCAAGAATTCCGGCATTATGAGGGCTTATTTGACACCCCCTCACTTCGCTAATATAATCACATCATGAAACTCTCCGACCTTCTGGACAAAAAGTTAATCATCACAAACCTCCGGGTCAAAGATAAAAAGGGGGCCTTGGAAGAAGCGGTCAAGGCGCTCAACAAGGCCGGTAAGATCAAAGAGCCTGACGCTGTCCTCAAGGCCCTTATGGAGAGGGAGGCCATTGATACAACAGCCTTCGGCCAGGGGGTTGCATTCCCTCATGCAAGGATAGACGGGCTAAAAGAGCCTGTGGCCTTTTTAGCCATTTCCAAAAGAGGTGTTGATTTCAAGGCGAAAGATGGTCACCCTGTTTACCTATTTTTCCTCTTCCTGACCCCGCCAGAAGAAACAGAACTTCACCTCCAGATACTTTCCGAGGCATCCGCAATATTCACAGACAAGGTACTCTATCATTACCTCCGTAAGGCAAGAACCCCTGACATAGCGCTGAGTCTTCTGCTCCATCATGAAAAGGGCGGGAAGGAGGCCTTCTTCCCGCTTCCAGTTGAGGAGATATACGAGGAGCTTGGAACAACCCCTGCCGGGTTATCAGAAAACGAAGCGAAGAAGCGGCTTGAAAGATATGGTCCGAACATTCTCAGAGAAATAAAGGGAAAGCCCCTCTTCCTGCGGTTTGCCGAGAACCTTTTTAATCTCCTGGCTGTTCTTTTATGGGTCGGCGGCGTTCTCTCGTTTGTGGCAGATATGCCCGAGCTTGGATGGGCCATTTTCGCAGTGATAATCATAAATGCCGTATTCAGCTTCTGGCAGGAATACCGGGCTGAAAGGGCCCTGGATGCATTAAAGAAGCTTCTCCCCAGAAAGTCAAGGGCCTTGCGAAACGGCGCAGAAAAGGAGATGTCTGCTGAAGAGCTGGTTCCAGGAGATATCATTCTCATAGATGAAGGGGACAGCATTTCCGCAGATGCAAGACTGATTGAGGCCTCCAATATGAGGGTTGATAATTCAGCTCTCACAGGAGAATCCAAACCCATATATAAGATGGCTGAGGCTGTTGCAGATGGGAAGGCGTTCCTCTGGACAGAGCTTCCGAATCTGGTATTTGCAGGGACTACCGTGGCGTCAGGATGCGGGAAGGCGGCGGTAATAGCTACCGGGATGCATACGGAGATAGGCAGGATTGCGTCGCTTACCCAGGAGCTTAAGGAGGACAAGAGCCCCCTGCAGATCGAGATTGAAAAGGTCACAAAAATTGTCACCTACATTGCTGTGACAATGGGCGTTGTATTCTTCTTTCTTGGGACCTATATCGGTAATTTAAGTCTGACCGCTGCGTTTATATTCGCCATAGGCATCATAGTGGCCAACGTCCCTGAGGGGCTGCTTCCTTCGGTATCGTTATCCCTGGCAATGTCTGTTCAAAGGATGGTCAAGAGGAATGCCATCATAAAGAGACTTTCGTCAGTTGAGACCCTCGGATGCACCACAGTCATCTGTACTGACAAGACAGGGACCCTTACAACCAACGCTATGACCGTCACAAAGGTGTGGGTGAATGGGAAGGTGAGTGATGTAAGCGGCGTCAGATATGAGCCTGGCGGTGAGTTTTATCAAAAGGGGGTTGCCCTTTCCAGACTTGAGATCAGGGAAAAGGGAATGTACCTACTCTTCGATTCCTCTGTGCTCTGCAACAATGCAGGTGTGGTTCCTCCACGTCAGAAGGGGGAACAGTGGGGGATTACAGGCGACCCGACTGAGGCAGCTATGCTTGTCATGGCTGCCAAGGGCGGCCTGGATATTGAGGCAAGAAGGAAGGCACTGCCGAGGATTGGACAGCTTCCGTTCGATTCTATAAGGAAGATGATGACCTCAGTCAACCAGGTTGACGGAAGGCCTGTGGCATACACAAAGGGCGCCCCAAAAGAGACCCTCTCTCTTTGCACCCATATTCTCAGGGGGAATGAGATAGTACCATTCACAGAGCAGTTGAAAGAGGAGGTATTGGCAGAAAATGACTCCCAGGCCAGGGAAGGGTTGAGGGTCCTGGCCGTAGCTTACAGGCCCCTTGATTTCCCGGATGGGTTTACCGTTGGGAACACTGAGAAGGATCTTATCTTCATAGGGCTTGTCGGGATGATGGACCCGCCCAGGCCTGAGGTGCCCAAGGCTATGGAACTCTGCCACAGGGCAGGGATAAGGGTGATCATGATCACAGGGGACTATGGCCTCACTGCCCTTTCAATCGCAAAAAAAATAGGGCTTACAAAGACTGAGAACCCAAGGGTCATAACAGGAGTGCAACTGGCTGAGATGGTTGATGAGGCCCTTAAAAAGACATTACTGGCTGAAGAGGTTGTCTTCGCCAGGGTCTCCCCTGAGCACAAGATGAGAATAGTCTCGGTCCTCAAAGAGATGGAGCATGTGGTTGCTGTGACAGGAGATGGGGTAAATGATGCCCCTGCCTTAAAGAAGGCGGACATCGGAATTGCCATGGGGATAAGAGGTTCCGATGTGGCAAAGGAAGCTGCGGCCATGATTCTGACTGACGACAACTTCGCATCCATTGTAGCTGCCATAGAGGAAGGAAGGGCAGTATACGCCAACATAAAGAAGTTCGTGACATACATATTTGCCAGCAATATACCAGAGATAGTCCCCTTTATAGCCTTTGTCCTCTTCAGGATACCCCTTCCGCTGACAGTAATGCAGATCCTTGCTGTGGACCTCGGCACTGATCTAGTCCCTGCCCTGGGCCTTGGAACCGAGCGGCCTGAGCCTGGGACTATGGACAGGCCGCCAAGGCCTAAAAACAAGAGGCTCCTTGATATTCCGTTGCTCCTCAGGGCCTACTGTTTTCTTGGGCCTATGGAGGCTCTCGCATGCATGTCAGGTTTCTTCTTCATCTACTACCAGCATGGATGGACGCCTGGAATGGAGATGGCAGACTCAGGGTTGATTTATGCAACAGCAACAACCATGACACTTGCCGGGATCGTGGCGACCCAGGTTGGAAACGTTTTTGCGTGCAGGACAGAAAGGGAATCGGTCTTTAAGGTCGGATTATTCAGTAACAGGCTGGTGCTCTGGGGGATAGCATCAGAGCTGACCATAATTGCACTTCTTATCTATACACCTTTCCTGCAAAGGATATTCGGCCTTGCGCCCATAGGAATCAAGGAGTGGGCATTTCTCTTCGCCTTCGCGCCGATTTTGTTGTTAATAGAGGAGCTTAGGAAGTGGATACTGAGGAAAAGAAAAAATGAGAGAGGAAGATAACCTTTGAGACCTTGTTGTTACTGTGGTTTTAATGCGTATGCCCTGAGTAACAGCACCTTATCCCTTGACATCTTGCACTCTGCGAGATATATTGTTCCCAATGAAATACAACAAAAGTGTACTTATATATAACCGTGACAGTGTGGAGTTGAGCTTGATAGGCGCTCTCCTGGAGGCTGAGGATTGCACCGTATTCTCAACCTCCTTCGGTTTGGAGGCAATAAGGATTCTGCAAAAAAATGATATCGATATTATTCTTTCCTCACAGGAGCTGGAGGGAATGGACGGCCAAGAATTCAAGCAACTGGCCGAAAAGATAAAACCAGGGGTGAGTATCTATCTTCTTCCAGTAACCATAAACGAAAAGGTAAGCCAACTGGAGCCTATATCCAATGTCACGGTTAACCTGAAAGAGTTTGTGCAGTTCATTCAAAACCATATAAGGACGGAAAATCGGCTGGTCAATGAATCGGTGAAGTTTAAGGACTTCTTCTTTGCATTTACCGATCGTCTCCTTCAGGTCTTTGAAGTTAATGACAGATATTTTTTCAATAATGACCATCTGGTAGCAAATCTCTCGAAAAAAATAGCCTACAAAATGGCGCTGGAAGAAAAACTTGTTGAGGCCATTTACATCTCCTCCCTTCTCCGTGATATCGGCAAGATAGGAATAAAAAATCAGATCCTTGAAAGAGGGAAGCTTGGGCAGGCTGAGTTGACAACTATTAAGAGCCACCCCCTAATTACCGTTCAGATACTCAAACAGGTCAAATTCCCCTGGAATGTGGATTCAATTATCACCCACCACCATGAACATTACGATGGTAATGGTTATCCTCATGGAGTGAAAGCAAGGCAGATACCGTTAGGATCAAGGATAATCTCTATAGTCGACTCTTATGTTGCCATGACTACCGACAGGCCTTACAGAAAGGCGATGTCAAAGGAAGAGGCCATTCAGGAGATCACAAAAAAGGCTGGAAGCCAGTTTGACCCTGAGGTCGTGGAGGCTTTCCTTGCAGTCATACGCAAGGAAAAGACCCAGGCCATGGAAAGGAAGCGTATTCTGGTCTTAGAAGGAGGAGAGACAGTATCTGCACTGATCAAACTCAATATCAAGAGCGACGAGATTGAGGTTTTATCAGCTAATACAACACCGGAGGCCATCCAGCATCTGGCAAAAGAGAATATTTACGCGATAATAGCTGACTCTGAAATCCTGAGCAATGAAAAAAACTATTTCTACAATGTTGTGCGCCAGTCCCGTTTAACAGGCTCAATTCCATTTATCATAATATTACCAAACCGCGAGTCCCCACGGCAGTTGAGCGACCCCCTGGTAGACTTTATAGTTAAGCCGCTTGATATTGATGAGCTGACGAAAAAGATAGAGAGCCTTTCAAAAGTGGAACTGGTTGAACCAAAAACAAGTCAACCGGGAAAGGAATCGACGGGTGTAACCGGAAAATTGGAGGACTTTGGCCTGGCGGATATAGTCCAGGTTTTGAACATGGGGCTTAAAACAGCCAGGATAGCCCTTGAAAGAGGGGGAGACAAAGGCGAAATATATCTCAACCGTGGCAAGATTGTAAATGTCCGTGCATTGGATCTAACCGGTGATGAGGCCTTCTTTGAACTTATGGGTTGGGAAGAGGGGGTCTTCCATATTTTCCATGGACAGACCACCGATGATATAAATGTAACTATGGACACCATGACGCTTCTCCTTGAATCCTCCAAGGCGCTGGATGAAAAATGTCTCTTTCGTGAAAAAGATGAAATAGGTTGTATAGGTATTTAAGGATTTGTAATACTAATCTTCTAAATACATCGACGCTCAACTAAGCTCCTCTTTCCTTTTCCGCTTAATGAACCATTCTAAAGCCACTGACCCTTTCACCTATTGGCGGCCCCCAGGCTCGAATATTTTCCTTATGCCTTCGTAAGCGGTCGCCAGGGCACTACCCGCACGCATTGATGTATTCCGGGAACCTTATAACAATTGCTAATAAGTTCATTTGTAAAAAGACATAAATTATGAAAATCTCCCCTAACCCCTTTACCAAAGAGGGGGTGACTTTCCCCCTTTGGAAAAGGGGGATCAAGGGGGATTTTGAAAATATCGGTGCAATGTAGTCATACTTACGTTCTTCTTAGTATAAACCATTAGAATTAAGACGTCTGCCATAAGGTGATTCCAGCGTTAAGCTTGACCTTTATACATAACTCTGATAATTTATTTAACCATGCTGAACTCCGCTGTGCTTGTACTGAACAAAGATTTTGTTCCTGTCCATGTAACTTCGGCAAAAAGGGCATTCTCTCTCCTTTACATCGGAATGGCAAAGGTTGTTAACTCACAGTACCAGACCTTTGACTACGAATCCTGGAGCGCCATAACTGCAAGTATGGCGGATGAGACTGTCGGACTTGTAGACAGGATAATCAAGGTGCCCAGGGTCATCCTCCTGGTAGCCTATGACAGGATCCCCCAGAGGGAGGTCCGTTTCAGCAGGCTCAACATATTCGCCAGGGACAAATACAGGTGCCAGTATTGCGGAGAAAGGTTTTCGACCTCACATCTCAATCTGGACCACGTCGTCCCCCGCTCCAAGGGTGGGACGAGCAACTGGGAAAATGTGATCTGCTGCTGTGTGCCATGCAACAGCAGAAAGGGCGGCAGGACGCCTTCGGAGGCCGGAATGAAACTGCTTTCGATACCCAGGAAACCTAACTGGACGCCTTTTGCCAACCCTCACCTCGGGTCAAGACACAGCGACTGGCTGCCGTTTCTGTCAATGGTTGACATCTCATACTGGCACACCGAACTTCAGGAGTAATGATGGTAAGGATGTCAGATCCAAACCTTTCAAAGATATCAGATATCCCGGCCGAGCTTTACGTCCTTCCCCTCAAGGATTCCGTGATATTTCCCGCCATGGTTCTCCCGATCTTTCTTACAAGAGAAGATGACATAGCGGTTGTAAACAAGGCCTTACTTGGCGATCACATGGTAGTTATGGTGGCCCAGAAAGATCCATCTGTAGAAACCCCTTCCGCTGATAACCTTTACAATTTCGGCACCGCAACCAGGATAATCCAGATGGTAAAGCTTCAGGAAGGTGGCGTAAAACTGCTTGTGGAGGGCGTTAACAGGGTAAAGATCGTTGAGTACTTCAGGGAAGGGACTCACCTGAAGGCCAGGGTTGAGGAGGTGAGGGAGTTCTTTGAAAAGACCATTATTGTGGACGCCCTTGTCCAGAGTATCATTGCCCTCTTCAAGGTCGCTCTCGCAATTGGCAGACCTCTACCTGAGGACGTGCTGAAGCTGATAGACAAGATAGAAAACCCCGCCAGACTTGCAGACCTCGTAGCCATATACCTGGCCCTAAAGCTCGATGAACAGCAGGATATACTGGAGACTGTCGATCCGGTGGAAAGGATTAAGAAGGTCTTTGTCTTTCTCTCAAGAGAGGTCCAGACACTTCAGGTCAGGGGTAAGATACAAGCCGACGTGGCGAAGGAGATGGGGAAAAGCCAGAAAGAATACCTCCTAAGGCAGCAGATGAAGGCCATCCAGAAGGAACTTGGAGAGGAAGACCCCCATATGGCCGAGATGAGCGAATTAGGGGAGAAGATAAAGACGGCCGGAATGCCCCCTAATGTGCAGGAGATTGCCAGCAAGGAGCTTTCGAGGCTGGAAAAGATGAACCCAGCATCTGCCGAATATACCGTATCCCTCACCTATCTGGATTACCTCATTACTCTCCCCTGGGCAAAAAGGACGGAGGACAACCTGGACATCAACAGGGCGGAGCAGATATTAAACGAAGACCATTACGACCTCGAGAAGGTAAAAGACAGGATACTGGAATATCTGTCCGTCAGGAAGATAAAAGAAGGCGTGAAAGGCCCTATCCTTTGCTTTGTGGGACCTCCGGGAGTCGGTAAGACATCCCTTGGGAAGTCTATTGCCAGGGCCATAGAAAGAAAGTTCATCAGGATGTCCCTCGGAGGGATGAGGGACGAGGCGGAGATCAGGGGACACAGGAGGACTTATGTTGGGGCCCTCCCTGGCAGGATCATCCAGGAGATAAAGAGGTGCGGATATAACAACCCTGTCTTCATGCTTGATGAGGTGGACAAGATCGGTATGGACTTCAGGGGAGACCCGGCTGCAGCACTTTTGGAGGTTCTTGATCCGGAGCAGAACTTCTCTTTCATGGACCACTACCTGGATCTTCCATTTGACCTCTCGAAGGTGATGTTCATAACCACAGCCAACATCCTGTACCCTGTGCCACCGGCCCTAAAGGACAGGATGGAGGTCATTTACCTTTCAGGGTACACGGAGGAGGAGAAGGAAAAGATAGCCTTCCAGTTTCTTATTCCAAAGCAGATAGAGGAAAACGGCCTTAAGGATAAAGGGGTAACATTTACAGCGGAGGCTGTTGAAAAGATAATAAGGGAGTATACAAAAGAAGCCGGGTTAAGGAACATAGAAAGAGAGATTGCGTCTATATGCCGTAAGATTGCTCGGAACATGGCGCAGGGGAAGGGAGTGTGCTGCGATGTGACCCCTGAGGTAGTGGAAGAGTTCCTTGGACCGAGAAAATTCTTTGTAGAGATAGCAGAAGAGACCGACAAGATCGGTGTGGCGACAGGCCTTGCATGGACGGAGGCTGGAGGAGATATAATATTTGTTGAGGCAACAAAGATGAAGGGGAGAAGGGGGCTCACCCTTACCGGCTCTTTGGGAGATGTAATGAAGGAATCAGCCCAGGCAGCAATGAGCTACATACGCACCCATGCGACTGACTACCATATATCCGAGGACTTCTTCAACAAATACGATATACACATACATGTGCCGGCAGGCGCAATCCCTAAGGACGGCCCATCGGCTGGGATAACTATTGCAACAGCCATTGCATCGCTCCTTACAGACAGGCCTGCCAGAAGGGACATGGCCATGACAGGAGAGATAACCCTCAGCGGGAGGGTCCTGCCGATAGGCGGGGTGAAGGAAAAGGTGCTGGCTGCCAGGCGGGCGGGGGTCAAAACCGTTATACTGCCTAAGAGGAACGAGGTGAACCTGGATGACATCCCGGATTACGTACGTCAGCAGATGCAGTTCATATTCGTCAAGACCATAGATGAAGTGATTAAACAGGCGCTGAAAGATAAGGAATCTTTATAAAATAGTCGATGTTGTATAAAGTGGTTGCGACATATTTTAGACTGACCCTTTTGTACTATTTGAGCCTTGAAAAATGTAGGTCGGGTCAAGCGAAGCGGATCCGACAGTTGCCTTATGGGTGCGCTGATGCTTCACCCATCCTACGGGCTGCCCACTTTGGCAAAGGGGGCAGGTGGGATTTCCGTATGGACACTAATTGATGTTCACTGGTTTCTGGAACTTGCCGATCACGATCCATCTGTCCCCTATAGGGTATGGAATACGAATTTCAATGCGGTTTTCATCCAGCCACAACTCTTATGCCGTCTCAAAATCAATGCCGTGTTTCGACTTGTTTGAGCTGTTCTTGTAAGTGTCCCATTCAAACTTCATGATGTTATTATACAGATTTTGTCCAGATTCCCAACATTAATTACTGCGGGAAGTCGAAAGGCCCAAGTACAGAGGAAATAGAGATCGCTAATAAGAGGATGAATAGAAATCTATAGCGAGAATTTAACCGAGAAGCCGGCTTTTGGCCCAAAATGAAGTCAACCGGCAAACTCTGATAACCGGGTTTAGCTTGCCTCTGTTACAGAAAATTTGGTAGTATGCAGCAATGGATATATCACTCATAGTAATAATCTTAGGTTTTATCGCTACAGCCGTCATCCTGATATACGGGATATCTTTGATCCTGAAAAAACAGAAGGAGGACCACGCGCCGCTTCTTCTGCAGCAGCAGATATATGCCTTAAGGGAGCAGGTGAGGCTTAGCCTTGAAGGTAGTTCCAATGCAGCGAATATGCAGATGGGGCAGCTGAGTTCCAACCTCTCAAACCAGTTTAACCAGCTTCTCTCCCAGGTGAATCTGAGACTCAAGGAGTCCTCCGAGCTTATTCAGAAGACCAACCAGGGGCTTGGGGAGAGAATGGACGGGGTCACCAGGGTCTTTGGGGATGTGAAGGGTTCCCTTGGTAAGCTGGACGAGGCGTCCCAGAGGATATTTGAAGTGGGCAGGGACATATCGGGGCTTAAGCAGATACTCCAGGCGCCGAAGATAAGAGGAGGGTTGGGGGAACTGTTTCTGGAAAACCTCCTTTCCCAGATGTTGCCAACCGAGCATTATGTCTTACAGCACCAGTTCAAGAGCGGGATCAAGGTGGATGCTGCAATCAGGCTCGGCGGGAGTCTGATACCCGTTGACGCCAAGTTCCCCTTGCCCGCATTCCAGAAGATCCTTGATGCCCAAAATGATGCCGAAAGGAAGGTAGCCAGAACCATATTCACTAAGGACGTAAAGAAACGTATAGACGAGGTATCAAAGTATATCCTGCCTGATGAGGGGACCTTCGACTTTGCCCTCATGTACATCCCGGCGGAGAATGTCTATTACGAAGTCATTACAAGGGATGGGGAAGAGGCAATCGGCGACTATGCCCTTGCAAGAAAGGTCATCCCTGTCTCTCCAAACACCATGTACGCTTATCTCCAGGCCATCGCCCTTGGATTAAGGGGAATGAAGATAGAGGAGCACGCCAGGGAGATCAGCGACACCCTGGGCAGACTAAAGGGCGATCTGGGCCGCTTTAAGGAGCATTTCGATACCCTTGGGAAGCACCTTAACAACTCCAGAAGCAAATATGATGAGGCTTCATCTGTCCTTGCGAAGTTTGAGGCAAAGCTGGAAGGGATTGAGAGCGGCGCTAAAGAAGGATAATTTGTAGAGACGCTCTATCAGGACATCTCTACCATATGGTTAGTCCAACTTCTTGAAGACCAGCGTTCCGTTGGTCCCGCCGAAACCGAAGGAGTTGGACATGGCAACCCTAACTTCCTTTTTTCTGGCCTGGTTCGGGGTACAATCCAGGTCGCACTCAGGGTCCTGATTTTGAACATTTATTGTCGGTGGTATTATCCCGTCCCTCATGGAAAGGGTTGATATTACTGCCTCAACACCACCTGCTGCACCGAGGAGGTGACCTGTCATAGACTTGGTGCCTGATACGGACAGTTTATATGCATGCTCACCGAACACCGTCTTTATTGCCCTTGTCTCTATGGCGTCAGCCATGGTTGATGTTGCGTGACAGTTTATATAGTCAACCTCTTCAGATCTGACATTCCCACTTCTCAGTGCCATTTTCATGCAGCGGGCTGCGCCGTCGCCGTCCTCGGATGGTGCGGTTATGTGATATGCGTCTCCACTCATCCCATAACCGACAACCTCTGCATATATCTTTGCACCCCGTGCCTTGGCAAACTCAAGCTCTTCGAGGACAACTACCCCGGAGCCCTCACCCATGACAAACCCGTCCCTGTCCCTGTCAAACGGTCGGGATGCTGTTTCAGGCGAATCATTCCTTGTGGATAGGGCCTTCATGGCGTTGAAGCCGCCTATACCAAGAGGACATATCGTAGCCTCTGTCCCACCGGCTATCATAGCTACCGCATCACCAAGCTGGATGAGCCTTGCCGCATCACCTATACAGTGGGTTCCAGTAGCGCAGGCAGTTACTGCCGCCGAGTTAGGGCCTTTTGCCCCGAACCGTATGGAAATGATACCTGATGACAGGTTAATAAGGACCATCGGTATAAAGAAAGGTGAAATCCTTTTGGGTCCCTTTTCAAGCACCACCTTATGATATGTCTCGATGGCAGGGAGTCCTCCCATTCCGGCCCCAACCATAACCCCGACCTGATCTGCAATATCCGGGGTGATCTTGAGGCCAGAGTCATCCATCGCCATCTGGCTCGCAGCTATGGCGTAATGGATGAAGGTGTCCATTTTCTTGACTTCCTTGGGTTCTATGTAGGTCTCAGGGTTGAAACCCTTTACCTCTGCTGCTATCTGTGTCGGATATTCCGAGGCATCAAATCTCGTGATCTTCCCGACACCGCACTTACCTGCCTTCAGGGCTTCCCAGGAGTCATTGGTAGTAAGGCCTAAGGGGGTTATCATACCAACCCCTGTAACGACAACACGTTTTTTCAAAATCCACCTCGCATTTCCCTCGCCCTTGACGGGAGAGGATCAGGGTGAGGGTGAACTTGTTTGTCCCCCTCCCCTTCATCCCCTCCCGCCGAGGGAGGGGAGAGATAGTATGTTTTATGCCTTTGCATGTGCCTTTATGTAAATTATGGCATCGCTAACGGTCTTTATCTTCTCGGCCTGTTCATCAGGGATCTCAATGTCAAACTCTTCCTCAAGTGCCATGACCAGCTCGACCGTATCAAGGGAATCAGCACCCAGATCATTGATAAAGGATGCGGCTGGAACTACCTGCTCTTCGTTTACTCCAAGCTGTTTCGCGATGATCTTCTTTACCTTGTCTTCCATTTGTTACCTCCGTTTTTTGATTTATCATATCCTGCAGGAGCGGGGTGATCTCGCCCCTGCTACATATACATCCCGCCATTAACATTAATAACCTGTCCGGTTATGTAGCTTGAGGCAGTAGATACAAGAAATAGAACTGCATTTGCAACGTCCTCAGGACTCCCCAGGCTATTGAGCGGAATCTGTTTGGTCAATGCCTCCCTTGCCGCCTCAGGAAGGGCTGCGGTCATTGCCGTTTCAATGAAGCCGGGAGCTACTGCATTGACGTTTACGCTCCTGCTTGCGAACTCCCTTGCAACTGTCTTTGTAAGGGCGATGACCCCGCCTTTTGAGGCAGAATAATTGGCCTGGCCCGCATTCCCCATCTCCCCGACAATGGATGCTATGTTTACAATCCTCCCGGACCGCTGCTTTGCCATATGCTTTACAGCAGCCTTTGAGCAGTTGAATACACCCTTCAGGTTTATGTCTATGACCAGGTCCCAGTCCTCTTCCTTCATCCTGAGCATGAGGCCGTCTCGCGTCACACCTGCGTTGTTTACAAGGATATCTATCTTTCCAAGCCCTGCAATGGTTTCCTCTACCATCTTTTCCGCATCGGCAACCGAGGCAACATTTCCTTTTATCGCTATCGCTTTCCTTCCAAGTCCCTCTATCTCTTTAGCGGTTTCCTGTGCCTTTTCTAGATTGACATCTGATACGGCTATATCCGCACCATTTCGTGCAAGTGTGAGGGCAATGGACTTACCAATCCCTTGGGCCGCTCCGGTTATTAAAGCTACTTTTCCATTTAGTTCCATCATTAACCTCCAAACATTAACTCCCCTCGCTCCCCCTCTTAAATTAAGAGGGGGAGCGAGGGGGCGTTATCTCCGCAGTTATGCCTTGAAGGCATTCTGCAACGCCTTTAGACTATCCACGTCTTCAACATTAAAAGATTTGATCTCCCTGTTTATCCTCTTTAAAAGCCCACACAGAACCTTGCCAGGCCCTACTTCGACAAAGGCCTCTGTTCCAAAAGATAGGGCCTTTGCAATCGACTCTTCCCAGCGCACAGGGTGACTGAGCTGCCTAATCAACAAATCGGGAACCTTATCCTTTGAAGGATAGAAATCCGCATCCACGTTAGATATGACGGGACATTTTATACCACTTATATCTATTTTTTCAAGTTCTTTTGAAAGCCTTTCGCCAGCCGGATCCATTAATGGTGAATGGGAAGGTGCGCTGACAGGAAGGAGAATAGCCTTGGCGCCCCATTCCTTGGCCAGGTCCACTGCCCTGGTAACGGCTCCCGAATGGCCGGAGATCACTATCTGGCCTGGGCAGTTGAAATTAGCGGGGACAACAACCTCACCCTTTGAGGCATCCTTGCAGAGCTGCTCTACCTTGTCCTTATCCATCCCAAGTATAGCGGCCATCCCGCCAGTCCCGGCAGGAACAGCTTCGTCCATATATCTTCCCCTTGCCCTTACGAGGCGAACCGCATCCCGGAAGCTCAAAACATCGGCTGCCACCAGGGCCGTATACTCTCCCAGGGAATGCCCGGCCAATAATGAAGGCTTTAAAGAGGTCTCGGAGAAAAGTACCCGGAGGGCCGCAATACTTGTTGTCAGGATGGCCGGCTGGGTATTGTATGTCAGCTTTAGGTCAGCCTCCGGCCCGTTAAAACAGAGAGAGCCTATCTTCAGACCCAGGGCATCATCCGCCTCTTCAAAGGTATCCTTTGCCACCTTGAAGTTATCAAAAAAGGTTTTCCCCATACCGACATACTGCGACCCTTGTCCTGGGAATATAAATGCAAGTTTTGAAGTGTTCATTAAATGTCTCCAATAACGGGGACAGTCCCGAATCTACGGCCTTCGGCCCGTAATTCTGGGACAGTCCCCTACCACCTTACCAGTGCCGATGCCCAGGTGAAACCGCCTCCAAAGGCATCGAACAGTATCAGATTACCATCTTTTATCTTTCCGTTCCTCACGGCCTCATCAAAGGCCAGTGGTATTGAGGCAGCAGAGGTATTCCCATACCTTTGAAGGTTCATATAAACCTTCTCCATCGGAACGTTCAGGCGTTTCGCCGTTGCCTGAATGATCCTTTCATTCGCCTGATGAGGAATGAACCAGTCTATATCGTCACCCGTTAAGTCATTTTGTTCAAGGGCCTCTATGGCCACTTCCTCAAGGGCCCGAACAGCCACCTTGAAGACCTCGTTTCCCTGCATCCTGATAAATGTCTTTGCATTTTCCTCGTGGGAAGAGGCGCAGAGGAGCTTCCATGAAGATCCCTCGGAGTGAATATGGGTAGAGATTATACCCTTTTCTCCTGTACCCTTGCCAAGCAAGGCCGCTCCCGCACCATCCCCGAAAAGGACACAGGTGTTCCTGTCAGTCCAGTCTGTGATCCTCGAGAATATTTCTGATCCGATAACCAGGACGTGTCTGGAGTTACCTGATCTTATCAAACTGTCACCAACAGAAAGGGCATATATAAACCCGGAACATGCGGCTGCTATATCGAAGGAGGCTGCCTTATGGGCCTTGAGCTTGTGCTGGACAAAACATGCAGTTGAAGGGAAGTCCATGTCAGGCGTTACTGTGGCCACGATGATCGTATCTATCTCATCCGGCCCGATACCGGCCATCTCAAGGGCCCTCTTCCCTGCCTTTGCAGCCATGTCTGAGGTAGTTTCTCCGTCGGCTGCTATCCTTCTCTCTTTTATCCCTGTCCTTTCCGTTATCCACTCATCACTTGTATCAATCATCTTCTCAAGGTCACAGTTGGAAAGGATCTTCTTTGGTGTATAGGAGCCTGTTCCTATTATTCTTGCCCTTACCATAAGTCAGGCCGCCTTTTTCCCTAAGTTTTCTATGTCGCTTTTTTTGATATGATCAAGCAAGACCGTGTTGGCGCCGCCTGAAGCAAACTCCTGGGCCACCCTTATAGCGTTCTTTATGGCATTCGGGCTTGAACTTCCATGGCTTATGATTCCTACACCGTCTATGCCGAGAAGGGGGGCACCGCCGTATTCTGAATAATCAACCTTCTTCTTAAACCTTCCGAAGGCCTCTTTAGACAGCAAATAGCCAAACTTTGCAAGGGGGCTCTTCAGTATCTCTTCCTTAAGCATCTTGCCAATTGCGTCAGCCAGTCCTTCGCTGGTCTTAAGGACAACATTACCGACAAATCCATCGCAGACCACAACATCGGCATTTCCTGCAAATATGTCCCTACCCTCTATATATCCTATATAATTCATGGGGAGCTGCTTAAGGATTGCATGGGTCTCTCTCGTGAGATCCGTTCCCTTAGTCTCCTCAGATCCGTTACTAAGCAGGCCTACCCTGGGCCTCTCCTTTTTCAGTATGAACTGGGCGTAGACATCGCCCATGACCGCAAACTGGGCAAGATGGAACGGCTTGCAGTCCACATTTGCCCCTACGTCCAGTACCACACAGGCGCCTTTTAGTGTAGGCATGACAGTAGCAATGGCCGGCCTGTCAACCCCTTCCAGCTTTCTCAGGACAACCATGGCTGTAGCCATAGCGGCCCCGGAATTCCCTGCGCTGACTACGGCATCGGCCTCACCATTTTTGACAAGGTCAAAGGCTACCCTCATAGAAGAGTCCTTCTTCCTCAAAGCCTTTGATGGTGATTCGTCCATACGGATAACTTCAGAGGCTTGTTTTACGTATATGGGAAGGTCCTTGACGGCATACTTTGACAGTTCCTTTTCAACTATCTCAGCGTCGCCCACCAGGATGATCTGGGAACCATACTCTTTAGCCGCAAGGACGGCACCTTCCACCTCTACTTGAGGGGCATGGTCTCCGCCCATTGCATCCAAAGCGATCTTCAAACTATACCTCTATTACGGGAAGGACCTCTTTCCCATTATAGTAGCCGCACTTCAAGCACACGCGGTGAGGAAGCTTTGGTTCGCTGCACTGGGGGCAATTGCCGAAGTTGGGGGCAAAGAGCTTAACGTGTGTACGTCTCTTGTCCCTTCTTGATTTTGAGTGTCTCCATTTTGGATTGGGCATTTCACTTCTCCTTTTTTTTGCGTTACAAAAGCCTTTTCACCACAGGGTCACAGAGGCCACAGAGAAAGATTTAATTATTTGCTCTGCGCTCTCACTTATAAGCGCCTGCTTTTGGCAGCGTTCTCTGCGGCAAGTCATTTATTAATCTTTAAATTTTTAAGTGCCGCTAACCTTAAATCTACCGGG
>ERZ1292630.394-Hain-H41-02um-R3-394-length-46476-cov-5_pt1 | contig 46476 bp, 41 predicted proteins | sample MGYA00564408_ERZ1292630 | MGnify/ENA primary metagenome ERZ1292630 (study PRJEB36523, sample SAMEA6512641) | groundwater metagenome | collected 2019-01-08 | study: AquaDiva: Metagenomics assemblies of 32 groundwater samples
GGGTGCGCAGACACGGCCCCTGGGTGGATTGTGATCAAGTCGTGGTGTATGGAGAACATCCTCGTGCCTTGCTGGGAACGGCAAGTGTGCATGGCGGCGAATTGATTCCGGGTCGATTGTTGAGCCCGCTGGAAATTCAACAGATTTTGGAAAAATCACCTGCAACCGAGCCTTTGCTGGCCGAGCAGGTTTAAAGGAAGAGAAAGCATGACCAAGCAAATCCGCAACATCGCCATCATCGCGCACGTTGACCATGGCAAAACCACCATGGTGGACCAGCTGCTGCGCCAATCGGGCACCTTCGCTGACCACGAAAAAATTGTGGACACCGTGATGGACAACAACGCCATCGAACGTGAACGCGGCATCACCATCCTGGCCAAAAACTGTGCCGTGAGCTGGGAAGGCACCCACATCAACATCGTCGACACCCCCGGCCACGCGGACTTCGGCGGCGAAGTCGAACGTGCTCTGTCCATGGTGGACGGCGTGGTCTTGCTGATCGACGCGCAAGAAGGCCCCATGCCACAAACCCGCTTTGTGACCAAGAAAGCCTTGGCCTTGGGCCTCAAGCCCATCGTCGTGGTGAACAAGGTCGACAAGCCCGGTGCCAACCCCGACAAAGTGGTGAATGCCGCTTTTGACCTGTTTGACAAACTCGGCGCGAACGACGAGCAGCTGGACTTCCCTGTGGTGTATGCCTCCGGTATCAACGGCTGGACATCGCTTGAAGAAGGCGCACCTGGTGAGCAGTGGGGCCCCGACATGTCGGCCTTGTTCAACACCGTGCTCAAGCACGTGCCGCCTCAAAAGGGTGACCCCAAGGCACCTTTGCAGTTGCAAATTTCTGCACTCGACTTCTCCACGTTCGTGGGCCGTATCGGTGTGGGCCGCATCAGCCAGGGCACGATCAAGCCGCAAATGGATGTGGTGGTCATGGAAGGCCCGGACGGTAAAGCCATCAAAGGGCGTATCAACCAAGTGCTCAAGTTCCAGGGTTTGGACCGCGTACAGGTGACCGAAGCCGGTCCTGGCGACATTGTGCTGATCAACGGCATTGCCGATCTGAACATCGGTGTGACGGTGACTGACATCGCCAATCCCGCTCCGCTGCCCATGTTGAAAGTGGACGAGCCGACCCTGACCATGAATTTCTGCGTCAACACCAGCCCTTTGGCCGGTCGCGAAGGTAAGTACGTGACCAGCCGCCAGATCTGGGACCGTCTGCAAAAAGAACTGCAACACAACGTCGCCTTGCGCGTCAAAGAAACCGACGAAGAAGGTATTTTTGAAGTCATGGGTCGTGGTGAATTGCACCTGACCATCTTGCTGGAAAACATGCGCCGTGAAGGCTATGAGATGGCGGTGTCCAAGCCCCGCGTGGTGTTCCGCGATGTGAATGGCGAGCGCCATGAGCCGATCGAGTTGGTGACAGCCGACATCGAAGAAACCCACCAGGGCGGCGTGATGCAAGCCTTGGGCGAGCGCAAGGGCGAGTTGGTCAACATGGAATCCGATGGCCGTGGCCGTGTCCGTTTGGAATACCGCATTCCAGCCCGTGGCTTGATTGGTTTCACCAACGAATTCCTGAACCTGACCCGTGGTTCCGGCCTGATTTCCAACATCTTCGACAGCTACGAACCCCACAAGGGTGACATCGGCGGCCGCAAGAACGGCGTGTTGATCTCCATGGACGACGGTGAAATCTTCACCTACGCCCTGGGCAAGCTGGACGACCGTGGTCGCATGTTCGTCAAGGCGAACGATCCGGTGTACGAAGGCATGATTGTGGGTATCCACAGCCGTGACAACGACCTGGTGGTCAACGCCACACGCACCAAGCAGCTGACCAACTTCCGTGTGTCTGGCAAGGAAGACGCGATCAAGATCACGCCACCGATTGACCTGACGCTGGAGTACGGCGTTGAATTCATCGAGGACGACGAGCTGGTCGAAATCACGCCCAAGAGCGTTCGTCTGCGCAAGCGCTACCTGAAGGAAAGTGACCGCAAGCGCAACAAGTGATCGGCTGACGATCATGCGTTTGACGCACGGACTGGCCGTTTGGACCATGGTGGGCGTGACCGCCCTGTGGTCCATGGCCGGTGTGGTCACGCGGCACCTGGAGCAAGCGCGCAGCTTTGAAGTCACCTTCTGGCGCAGCTTCTTCACTGCGGTGTCCTTGCTGGTCATCCTGCCCTTGTGGCAGGGCCGACGTGTGGGGTTACGGCTGCCTTTGCGCAGCCGTTACTTTTGGTTCTCTGGTTTGTGCTGGAGTGTCATGTTCACCGCGTTCATGGTGGCCCTCACCCTGACGGCGGTGGCTAATGTGTTGATCACCATGGCGCTGGGGCCCTTGCTCACGGCCTTGATCACCCGGGTGTTTTTGCGACACCGCCTGCCTGCCAGAACCTGGCTGGCCATTGTGTTGGCGGGCATCGGCATCGGCTGGATGTATGGTTCACAGCTCAGTCTGGCGGACCCGAATTTTCTGATCGGCTCACTGGTCGCTTTGTGCGTGCCGCTGGCGGGTTCTGTGCAGTGGACGCTGGCGCAAAAAAGCCAGAGCGAGGGGCAGAACCTGGATCTGGTGCCTTCGGTCTTGCTGGGCGCCGTCATTTCTTCCTTGTTCACACTGCCGCTGGCCATGCCGTTCCAGGCTTCGGTGCATGATGTGGGTCTGTTGGCCATGTTGGGGCTGTTTCAATTGGCCATTCCCTGCGCCTTGTCGGTGGTGTGTGCCCGGGTGCTGAAAGCGCCCGAAGTGGCGCTGCTGGCTTTGCTTGAAATTGTTTTTGGCATTGCTTTGGCTTGGTGGGGCGCGGGTGAAGCCCCTCAGCTGAGCGTGCTGCTGGGCGGTTCCCTGGTTTTGGGGGCCTTGCTTCTCAACGAATGGTTAGGCTGGAGACAAAACAATGTCTGATGTCATCGCACAAATCGAAGGCCGCATCGGCTGCATCACCTTGAACCGGCCGCAGGCGTTGAACGCCTTGTCGCTGGACATGGTGCGCCAAATCACCGCCGCATTGCTGGCCTGGAAAAACGAGCCACAGGTGCTGGCGGTGGCCGTGCGCGGAAGCAACAAGGAAGGTCCCTTTGGTGCCTTTTGTGCAGGGGGCGATATTCGGTTTTTTCACCAGGCTGCCACGAAGGGGGACCCCCGCCTGGAAGATTTCTTCACCGAAGAGTACCGGCTGAATCACCTGATTCACACCTATCCCAAGCCTTACCTGGCGTTGATGGACGGCATCGTCATGGGTGGCGGTATGGGCATCAGCCAGGGGGCCAGCGTGCGCGTGGTCACTGAACGCAGCAAGATGGCCATGCCCGAGACCCACATTGGCTTGTTTCCCGATGTGGGCGGGGGCTACTTTTTAAGCCGTTGCCCAGGTCACCTGGGTGAATACCTGGGCTTGACCGGTTACATGCTGCACGGCGAAGAAGCCGTTCACGCAGGCTTGGCCGACGGCTACATCGCGTCGGGCAAGTTGCCGCACATCTGGCAAACCTTGATCGAAACCCCGTTTGAAAACGGCGAAGCGGTCGAGCGCTGGGTCACCACCCAATTTGACCGCTTGCAGCACAGCGGGCTGGACCACCGCGGCGAGATGGATGCCGCCATGGCACAGGGCAGTGTGGTGGAGATGCTGCACCAGCTGGAGTCGGCGCAGGATGAGTGGTCGCAACGCACCGCCAAAACCCTGCGTGCACGTTCACCCTTGATGCTGCACGTGGTGCTGGAACAGATTCGGCGTGCGCGCAAGCTGAGCCTGGCCGATGACCTGCGCATGGAGCGCGATCTGGTGCGCCATTGTTTTGCCCTGCGGCCAGTGGCGCAAAGTGAAACGGTGGAAGGCATTCGCGCCCTGGCGGTGGACAAAGACCACAGCCCAAAGTGGCAGCCTGCACGGGCCGAAGACGTGGACGCGGCAGAAGTGGCGGCGTTCTTTGTCTGCCCGTGGCCTGCTCATGCCCACCCGCTGCGCGAGCTGAACTGATGCCGCAGGTCGGGACCTTCAGGTCCGACGTTGGCGGGCACTGGCGCAGGTTCATGTCGGGGCTGAAGCCACCGACCTACCGCTGCCCATGAGGATCGGCAACTTCTGCCAATGAGGGCCGGCAACCGCTGCCCATGCCGATTCAGCGGTGACGGCTCTTCATGGCGCGTTCGACCTCGCGCTTGCCTTCGCGGTCCTTGATGGTGTCGCGTTTGTCGTGCTCGGCCTTGCCCTTGGCCAGCGCGATGTCGCACTTCACTTTGCCCGCTTTCCAGTGCAGGTTGATGGGCACCAGGGTGTAGCCCTTTTGCTCAATCTTGCCAATCAGGCGCTTGATCTCTTCTTTGTTCAGCAGCAGCTTGCGCGTGCGTGCCGCTTCGGGGTTGATGTGGGTCGAGGCAGTTTTGAGCGGGTTGATCAGGCAGCCAATGATGAACAGTTCACCATTGCGGATGACCACATAACCGTCTGTGAGCTGCACTTTGCCCTCACGGATGGCCTTGACCTCCCAGCCTTCCAGCACCATGCCTGCCTCGTAGCGCTCTTCGAAAAAATAGTCGAAGGCCGCCTTTTTGTTCTCGGCGATCTTGGCAAAAGTGGGTGCAGCGGGGGACTTTTTGGTGGTGGCCATGGTGAGCAGATAAGGACGGCATGGCCGTTCGCAAGGATGTGCGGTCTGGCGTTGCGCCAACAGGCGATTCGAAAAACTACAATCGCTGCATTGTATGAAGAATATCCACAAGTCCGTCCTCATCTGGTATGCCCCAGAGGAAATGTTTCGCCTCGTCACCGACGTGGCCCGTTACCCCGAGTTCTTGCCGTGGTGTGACCACGCCAGCGTGCTGGAAACAGACGCGCAGGGCATGTTGGCCGAAGTGGGCATTGGCCTGGGCGGCATGCAACAAACCTTCATCACACGCAACACGCATGAAGAAGGGCGTTCGGTGGGCATGAGCCTGGTCAAAGGCCCATTCTCCAATTTGAGCGGCATGTGGCGGTTCATTCCTGTGGGCGATGGCACGCAGCGGGCCTGCAAGGTGGAGCTGGATTTGCAATACGGTTTTTCCAGCAAAACCCTGGCCGCTTTGGTCGGGCCGGTGTTTGACAAAATTGCGGCCAGCTTGGTCGATGCGTTTGTCAAACGCGCCGAAGTGGTTTATGGCTGAAACGACCATCGCCGTCACCCTGTGCTGGAGTCTGGTGCCGCGGCAGGTGCATGAAGTGCACCTGCGGGTGCCCGTGGGCAGTACCGTTCGGGCCGTGCTGGACCTGGGCATGACCCAATGGCTGGAAAGCCAGGGTTTGGCTGAGCCTGCGTTGCTGACCTCGTTGCCATTTCAGCAACCCGGCATCTGGGGCCACAAAACCACGTGGGGGCATCAGGTGCAGGCGGGTGACCGCATTGAGTTGTACCGTCCCCTCAATGTCGACCCCAAAGTGGCGCGGCGTCAACGCTTCAAGCGGCAAGGCAAGGGGCGTACCGGCTTGTTTGCCAACCGCAAAAGCGGCGTGGCGGCAGGGTATTGAAAGCCAGCATGCAAGCCCTTTTGAACGCCATCGCCCAGATGCACCACAGCACCGATGCACACCGGGTGTTCCACGGTCGCGGCGGCATGTTTCCTGACTGTGCGCACTGGACGCTGGACTGGTTTGCACCCGTCTGGGTCCTGACGAGCTTCAAGCCAGTGAGCGACGAAGAGCTGGCGCAGTGCCAAGCGGCTTTGCAAGCGCGCTGGCAAGTGCTGGCACCTGGCGAGCCGCTGAACTGGGTCTTCCAGTGCCGGGCCCAGGGTGAAGCCGAAACCCGCCTGATGGCGGGCAGCGTGCCCGAGCCGCATGTGGTGACCGAGCAAGGCGCGAAGTACCTGGTGCATGTGATGCGGGGTCAAAACCATGGCCTGTTTCTTGACATGGCCCATGGCCGCGAGTGGATGAAAAGCCACGCCAAGCACGAGAACGTGCTCAACCTGTTTGCCTACACCTGCGCGTTTTCTGTGGTGGCTTTGCAGGGTGGGGCAGCGCAGGTGGTGAATCTGGACATGAGCCAGGCCGCCCTGGCCGTGGGACAGCAAAACCACCGCCTGAATGATCTGCCGGCCAAGGCCCGGTTTTTGGGCCACGACATTTTCAAAACCTGGGGCAAGATCAGCAAGATGGGGCCGTATGGGGTGATCGTGATCGACCCGCCCAGCTACCAAAAAGGCAGCTTCATCGCCACCAAGGACTACATCAAGCTGATCCGGCGACTGCCTGATTTGCTGGAGCCGCAAGGCCATGTGTTGTTGTGTCTGAACGCGCCCGAGTTGGACACGCAGTTTTTGCACAGCCAGGTGGCCGAAGCGGCCCCCGCATTGCGCTTTGTCGAGCGCTTGGTCAATCCGGCGGCTTTTGTCGACATCGACCCAGAAAAGTCGCTCAAAGTGCTGCATTACCAAAACGCCTGAGCGGCGAGTGTCCGGGTCACCGCGCTGGTGGCCCGTGTGAAGCCATGAATTTTGGCGGTGGGGCAGGGAAACCCCTTGCCCTGCGCGGGTACAATCGATTTTTTGGAGCCTTAGCTTATGCGCCTACTCGGTAAAGCCCTTACTTTTGACGACGTTCTCCTCGTCCCCGCCTACTCCCAAGTCCTGCCCAAGGACACTTCTCTGGCGACGCAATTCACCCGCAACATCCGCTTGAACCTGCCCTTGGTGTCCGCTGCCATGGACACCGTGACCGAAGCGCGCCTGGCCATTGCCATTGCGCAAGAAGGTGGCATTGGCATCGTGCACAAAAACCTCACCCCGCAAGAGCAGGCGGCCCAGGTGGCCAAGGTCAAGCGCTACGAATCGGGCGTGTTGCGCGACCCGGTCGTCATCACACCCGACACCACCGTGCGCCAGGTCATGGCTCTGAGCGACGAGCTGGGCGTGTCTGGCTTCCCTGTGTGCGATGGCCGCAAAGTGGTCGGCATCGTCACCGGCCGCGATCTGCGCTTTGAAACCCGCTACGACCAGAAGGTCAGCGAAATCATGACGCCGCGCGAGCGCCTGATCACCGTGCCCGAAGGCACCACCCCCGAGCAAGCCAAGCACCTGCTCAACAAACACAAGCTTGAACGCCTGTTGGTGGTCAACGAAGCCTTTGAACTCAAAGGTCTGATCACCGTCAAGGACATCACCAAACAACTGAACTTCCCCAACGCCGCACGCGACGCTGCAGGCAAACTGCGCGTGGGCGCGGCCGTGGGCGTGGGCGAGGGCACTGAAGAACGCGTCGAAGCCCTGTCGCGCGCCGGTGTCGATGCCATCGTGGTGGACACCGCGCACGGCCACAGCAAAGGCGTGATCGACCGCGTGCGCTGGGTCAAGCAAAACTACCCGCACATCGAAGTCATTGGCGGCAACATCGCCACCGGCGCCGCCGCGCTGGCGCTGGTCGAAGCTGGTGCCGATGGCGTCAAGGTCGGCATTGGCCCTGGCTCCATTTGCACCACCCGCATCGTGGCCGGTGTGGGCGTGCCGCAAATCATGGCGGTGGACTCTGTGGCCACAGCCCTCAAAGGCACGGGCGTGCCGCTGATCGCTGACGGCGGCATCCGCTACAGCGGCGACATCGCCAAAGCCATCGCCGCAGGCGCGGGCACCGTGATGATGGGTGGCATGTTTGCGGGCACCGAAGAAGCCCCGGGCGAGATCGTGCTGTTCCAGGGCCGCAGCTACAAGAGCTATCGGGGCATGGGCTCCATTGGCGCCATGCAGCAAGGCAGTGCCGACCGTTACTTCCAGGAAAGCAGCACCGGCAACCCGAATGCCGACAAGCTGGTGCCCGAAGGCATCGAAGGCCGTGTGCCCTACAAAGGCTCGGTGGTCTCCATCATTTACCAGATGGCCGGTGGCTTGCGTGCCAGCATGGGCTATTGCGGTTGCGCCACCATCGAGGCCATGCACAACGAATCGCAGTTTGTGGAAATCACCGCAGCCGGCATCCGCGAAAGCCACGTGCACGACGTGCAGATCACCAAAGAGGCGCCGAATTACCGGGCTGATTGAGCGCCGTTAAAATCACGGCATTCCGAACCAAGGCGTCTGGACATCCCAGACGCCTTTTCCATTCATAGAGACCGCTTGCCATGTCCCATTCCAAGATCCTGATCCTCGACTTCGGCTCGCAAGTCACCCAGCTCATCGCACGCCGCGTGCGCGAAGCCCATGTGTTCTGCGAAGTGCATCCTTGCGATGTGAGCAGCGACTGGGTGCGTGAATACGCCAAGGACGGCAACCTCAAGGGCGTGATCCTGTCGGGCAGTCATGCCAGCGTGTACGAGGTGGACGATCGCGCCCCCGATGCCGTGTTCGAGCTGGGCATCCCGGTGCTGGGCATTTGCTATGGCATGCAGACCATGGCCCAGCAGCTGGGCGGCAAGGTGGAAGCCGGGCACACCCGCGAGTTTGGCTACGCCGAAGTGCGCGCCCATGGCCACACCGAACTGCTCAAAGGCATTGAAGACTTCGCCACGCCCGAAGGCCACGGCATGCTCAAGGTCTGGATGAGCCATGGCGACAAAGTCACCCAGTTGCCCGACGGCTTCAAGGTCATGGCCTCCACCCCGGCTTGCCCGATTGCCGGCATGGCCGACGAGGCGCGCCGTTTTTACGCGGTGCAGTTCCACCCCGAAGTCACGCACACGGTGCAAGGCCAGGCGCTGCTCAACCGCTTTGTGCTCGACATCTGCCAGGCCCGTCCCGACTGGATCATGGGCGACTACATCGAAGAAGCCGTTGCCAAAATCCGCGAACAAGTGGGTGACGAAGAAGTCATCCTCGGCTTGTCTGGCGGCGTCGATTCATCGGTGGCCGCCGCATTGATCCACCGCGCCATTGGCGACAAGCTCACCTGCGTGTTTGTGGACCACGGCCTGCTGCGCCTGAACGAGGGCGACATGGTGATGGACATGTTCGTCGGCAAACTGCACGCCCACGTCATCCGCGTGGACGCCAGCGATTTGTTCCTGGGCAAACTGGCCGGCGTGAGCGAGCCCGAAGCCAAGCGCAAGATCATCGGCGGTTTGTTCGTTGACGTGTTCAAGGAACAAGCGGCCAAACTCAAAGCGGGCGACGGTGGCCACAAGGGTGCCACCTTCCTGGCCCAAGGCACGATTTACCCGGATGTCATCGAGTCCGGCGGTGCCAAGAGCAAGAAAGCCGTCACCATCAAGAGCCACCACAATGTGGGCGGTTTGCCAGAACAATTGGGCCTGAAACTGCTGGAGCCGCTGCGCGAACTGTTCAAGGACGAGGTGCGTGAACTCGGCGTGGCGCTGGGCCTGCCGCGTGAGATGGTGTACCGCCACCCCTTCCCAGGCCCAGGTCTGGGCGTGCGGATTCTGGGCGAGGTCAAAAAGGAATATGCCGACCTGCTGCGCCGTGCGGACGCCATCTTCATTGAAGAGCTGCGCAACTTCACCGACGAAACTGGCAAGACCTGGTACGACCTGACCAGCCAGGCCTTCACCGTGTTCCTGCCGGTGAAAAGCGTGGGCGTGATGGGCGACGGGCGCACCTACGACTACGTGGTGGCCCTGCGCGCTGTGCAAACCAGCGACTTCATGACCGCAGACTGGGCCGAGCTGCCCTATGCGCTGCTCAAGAAAGTCTCCGGCCGCATCATCAACGAAGTGCGCGGAATCAACCGCGTGACCTACGACGTGAGTTCCAAGCCGCCGGCGACAATTGAGTGGGAATAACCACGAGGCGCGAAGTGGGCCGTTAAGCGCGCACTTTGTCGCACGACACGCATCACGTAGCCGGATGCGTGTCTGAGCCATCTCACAGCCGTTGTGCTATTCCTTTTTCATCCGATGTTGGTCTGCTGCGGCCTCCATCCGCCGATCTGGAATGAACCAGATGAGTGACACCATGATGAAGACGGCAAAACCCAACATGGGCCGATAAAGCGCTGCAACGAGGATGCCCACCACATACAGGGCGACTGAGACCTTGCCTTTGACGTCACGTCCCAGCGCTTGCGCGATGGGGTTGCCAGGGCCGTGGTGTCTGGCCAGTTCCTGTTGCAGGATGACAAAGGCCAAGGCGCACATCAACAAATTGCAGCCGTACAGAACCGTGGGCAGGCGGCCAAAATGGTTTTCGCCCATCCAGCCTGTGGTGAAGGGCACGAGTGAAAGCCAGAACAACAGATGCAAGTTTCCCCAAAGCGTTGCCCCAGTGATTTTGCGGGTGGCATGCAGCAAGTGGTGGTGGTTGTTCCAGTAAATGCCGACATACAAAAAACTGACCACATAGCTGAGGAAAACCGGCCACAACTGGGCCAGGGCTTCCCATGAATCACCATGGGGTACTTTCATCTCCAGCACCATGATGGTGATGATGATCGCGATCACGCCGTCGCTGAAGGCTTCGAGTCGATTCTTTTCCATTGGGAAACCTTGCTTGGTTGGCTGACAGTGCGGGTTTGAGATTCAAACAAGTGGGTTTTCCGCTTGACTGGTTGGTGTTGAGTATATTTTCAAAGCAATTTGACTGTGGCTAAGTAGTACAAAAATTCATTTTTGCAAAAACAAAAACTGCATCTTGGTGTTGAATCGCCCCGTCGAACCGCTCGGTGCAGCATGGCGAATTGGCGTTCAGTGGTTTGGTACATTCACCCCACCATGTACCTGCCTCCACAATTTCGCAACACCGACCCGGCCATCGCGCAACGCATCATGCGCGAGCATCCACTGGCTTCCATCGTTTCAGTGGGTGAAGACGGGTTTCCTGTCCTCAGCCACATCCCGATGCATTGGCAGGCCGTGTCCTTGTGGGGAGAGGACGCACCAGAGCACGGCGTTTTGCTGGGGCACTGTGCCCGGGCGAATCCGCAGGCGCAGTTGCTGGCTGCACAAGCACAGGCCTTGGTGAGTTTCATGGGGCCGCAGGCTTATCTGTCACCCGGTGTGTATGCCGACAAGCAGCGTGTACCCAGCTGGATTTACCTGGCGGTACAGGCCAAGGTGCAGACGCGCATCGTGGACCCGCACGCAGACCGTGACCGCATCCTCAAGTGCCTGATCGCCGACCACGAGCCGTCTTATGCCCAGCAGTGGCGCGAGTTGCCTGCCAGTTACACCGAGGCCATGCTGAAAGGCATTGTGGCGTTCGAGATGCGCATCACCGATTTGCAATGCGCCGTCAAACTCAACCAGCACCGCCCCGAATCCCATGCCGCCATGCACGCGGCTTATGCAGCAGGCCCGGTGAGTGGGCAGGCCTTGGCCCGTTGGATGGAAGACCTGGGACTGGTGCCCGCAGCCCCAAGCAAGGGATGATCCGCCATGTTTGAGCACCACAGCAAACCCCTCATTGCGCAAGCGGCCTATCACCGCCGCCTGATCGGTGCCGCCGGGCTGGTCTTGTTTCTGGTTGGGGTGTCGCTGTTGGCGGGCATGGTGGGTTACCGCGAACTGGAGGGCATGTCCTGGGTGGATGCTTACCTGAGTGCCGCCATGATTTTGTCGGGCATGGGGCCGGTCGGTGCGCCCCTCAGCACGGCGGGCAAGTTGTTCGCCGGCACTTACGCGTTGTACAGCGGTTTTGTGGCGCTGATTTGTGTGGGCGTGATCGGTGCACCTGTGTTGCACCGGTTCTTGCATCGTTTTCACATTGAAGAGGATATTGAACAGGACATGGACGCATGAACGGCTGGAGCGATGCGCAAGGCATGCGCTTGGCTTTGGCGCAAGCCCAAGCGGCTGCGGCTGCGGGCGAGGTGCCGGTGGGGGCCGTGGTGGTCAAGGGTGGGCAGGTGATTGCCGCAGGACGCAATGCTCCGATTGCCGGCCACGACCCTACCGCCCATGCCGAGGTGGTGGCACTGCGCGCAGCAGCCCAGTTGTTGGGCAATTACCGCTTGGACGGTTGCACACTTTATGTGACGCTGGAGCCCTGCGCCATGTGCAGCGGCGCCATGCTGCATGCGCGGGTGGACCGTGTGGTGTTTGGCGCACCCGATCCGCGCACCGGTGCGGCCGGCTCGGTGCTCAACCTGTTTGGCCACCCCCAGTTGAACCACCAGACGCAGGTCACAGGCGGGGTGCTGGCCGATGAATGCAGTCGGTTGTTGAAAGACTTTTTCAAGCCCCGGCGGCTGAACGCCGACCCGCTGCGCGAAGACGCCTTGCGCACGCCCGATGCGGCTTTTGCGGCCATCCCGCCATGGCCAGCCACGGCTTGGGATTTGAATGATCTGCCCAGTTTGCAGGGCTTGCGCCTGCACGTCCTGGACACCGGTCCGGTGGACGCCGTGCAGGCCGTCTTGTGGCTGCATGGGGCCGACAGCTGGTCTTTGGGCTGGCGTGACACAGTGCTGAACGCGCAAGCGCAAGGGCGTGCGGGGTGGCGGCACATCGTGCCCGATCTGGTGGGCTTTGGCCGCAGCGACAAGCCCAAAAAAGAAGCCTTTCACCAGGTGCACACGCATGCGCAGATCTTGTTCGAACTGTGTGACCGTCTGGGCCTGACGCAGGTGCAACTGGTGGGCCCTGCAGACATTCAGCCCGTATTGCAGGCGCTGGCGGCCCTGCAGCCCCCACGTTTTCAGCTGCAACCCGCCCAAAACGCCTTGCCTTTGCCAGAGGCTTGGCGCAACGCGCCTTACCCCGACAAGGGCTACCGCGCCGGACCACGCGCCTTGTCGCGTTTGCTGTAGCCGCAGTGGTTGCGGCCCCATGAATGGCTTTGGGCATGCGACACTTGCGCCTGTTCTAGGAAGTTTGGCATGGCCCACATTTACATTTTTTCTCCTTCCAGCGCGGTGCGCGACAAAGCCGCTTTTCGTCGCGGCTTGAAACGTTTGAAGGCCCAAGGCCATGAAGTCGAAGTGGACGAAGCCGCCTTGGCCAGCCACATGCGTTTTGCCGGCGATGACGCCACACGCATCGCCGCCATCGGCCGTGCTGCCGCCAGTGGCGCTGACGTGGCCTTGATCTCGCGCGGCGGCTATGGCCTCACGCGCATCCTGCCCGGCTTGCCCTACAAAGCCCTGGCCAAGGCCATTGACGGGGGCACCCAGTTTGTGGGCTTGAGCGATTTCACGGCATTCAACCAGGCGGTGTTTGCCAAGACCGGCCGCATCAGCTGGCAGGGCCCGGCGTTGGGGGAAGACTTTGGTCCCGTGCAAGAGCCCGACGACATCATGCAGGCCTGCTTTGATGACCTGATTTTGGAGCAGGGCGAGGGCACCGGTTGGCAGTTGCCCAAGCTGGAGGCCGAGCGCCGCGTGAAGGTCAAAGATGCGCCGTTGTGGGGAGGCAACCTGTCGGTGCTGTGTTCTTTGCTGGGCACGCCTTACTTTCCGCAAGTGAAAGGCGGCGTGTTGTTCCTCGAAGACGTGGGTGAACACCCTTACCGCGTCGAGCGCATGCTCACCCAGTTGCTGCATGCGGGCGTGTTGGCCCGGCAAAAGGCGGTGTTGTTGGGCCAGTTCAGCCAATACAAACTGGTGCCCGCGCACGACAAGGGCTTCAAACTGGCCACGGTGGTGGACTGGCTGCGCAGCCAGACCAAGGCGGCTGTTTTGACCGGCTTGCCCTTTGGTCATGTCGAGACCAAGGTGCTGTTGCCGGTCGGTGCCAAGGTGGACCTGGTCACCGAAGGGCGTGACGCACTGATGGTCTGGGGCCACATTTGACGGCACGACCCGCTTCCTTGCACGCTTGGCAAGTCATCACGGGCGGCATTTGCAGCCTGGTGCTGACCCTGGGGCTGGCGCGTTTTGTTTTCACGCCCCTGTTGCCCGCCATGCAGCTGCAGACGGGGCTGACCGATGCCGCTGCGGGTGGTCTGGCCGCCGCCAATTACGCGGGTTACATCAGCGGTGCCTTGGCGGTGGCCTGGATCGATGACGGGCGCTGGCGACACCGCCTCTACAGCATGGGTTTGTGGCTGGCGCTGTTGACCACCGCCGCCATGGCACTCACCACCTGGATGCCCGCCTGGGCCTTGTCCCGTTATGTGGGCGGCCTTTGCGGCGCTGCCGGCATGCTGCTCGGTTCTGGCCTAGTGCTGGGTTGGCTGATGCGGCAAGGTCGTCGCCCGGAGCTGGGCCTGTACTTCATTGGCATCGGTCTGGGGGTGGTGGTTTCAGCGCTGGGGGCCTGGGGCCTGTCGTTTTTTTGGACGCTTTGGTCGGCGCAGTGGTTGGCGTTTTCGGTCATCGGGCTGATTTTCTTTGTCCCCGCCTGGCTGTGGCGCCCCCCTGTGCCACCGGCTCCGGTGGCCACGGTGGCGGGTGATGTGGGGCCTGTGGTTTCCCGCCGCTGGATGCTGACCATGGCTGGGAGTTATTTTGCGGCGGGCTGGGGCTTTGTCATCAGTGCCACGTTCACGGTGGCCATCGTCGAGCGCGAACCGGCTTTGGCCGGACAGGGTGCTTTGGCCTGGGCCTTGGTGGGGCTGGCGGCCATGCCCGCCGTCTTTTTGTGGGACAAGCTGGCCCGCCGCTGGGGCGACACGCGTGCCTTGCTGTTGGCGTTCGGTTTGCAAACCGCATCGGTGGTCTTGCCCGCCGTCTCGGGTTCTTTGGCGGCGGCACTGATCGGGGCCATTGGTTACGGAGCCACTTTCATTGGCATTGTCAGCATGACGCTGGCCCTGGTGGGGCGCAGAGCGCCGCAAAATCCGGGCAAGGCCATGGCCCGGCTGACCTTGAGTTATGGTGCGGCACAAATCGTGGCGCCTGTGGTGGCGGGCGCCATGGCACAAGCCACAGGCAGCTTCAAGGGCGCGCTGTGGTTGACGGCCGCGGTCATGCTGGCGGGCATGGCTTTGCTGGCCACGTTGCCCGAAGAGGGGCCCTCTGCCTAGGCCCGTTTTGCCCGCAAAATAGCCCCTCATCACAAGCGCCCAGAAAGGCGTCAGGGGGAAACATGAACACCACGCCAGAACCGCATTCCGACAGGCGTCCAGACGGGGCTGCGGACCGTCCGCAGCGTGCATGGGCCATGGCGCACATGGACACCGTGCTGGCCCGCCTGGCCGGGCCACATGCCCAGCCCAGGGCCGACCAGGTGGACGCGGTGCACGCCGTGCTGCAGCCCGCATCGCGCGTGCTGGTGGTGCAGGCCACGGGTTGGGGCAAGTCGGCGGTGTACTGGGCGGCCACGCACGCCATCCGCAGCACGGGGGGTGGCCCTGCGCTGGTGGTGTCGCCGCTGTTGGCGCTGATGCGTGATCAGGTGGCTGCCGCCGAGCGGGCGGGCCTGAAGGCGGCCACGGTCAACTCCACCAACTTCGGTGATTGGGACGAGGTGTTCCAGCAGTTGGACGATGACGCCATCGACGTGCTGCTGGTCTCGCCCGAGCGCTTGGGCAACCCGCGTTTTGCGGCACGTTTGGGGGCCTTGCTGGCGCGGGTGGGCTTGATCGTGATCGACGAGGCGCATTGCATCAGCGATTGGGGTTTTGACTTTCGGCCCGATTACCAGCGGCTGGCGCGGGCGCTCTTGGCTACGCCCACGGCCAGTGTGTTGGCCACCACGGCCACCGCCAACGAGCGGGTAACGCACGACATCGGCGTCCAGCTGGGGGCCAACACGGTGACTTTTCGCGGCACCTTGGCGCGCACCTCGCTCACCTTGTCGGTGGTGCCGGGTTTGTCGCCACTGGAGCGCTACGCCTGGATCGCCGATGCGCTGGCGCAGTTGCCAGGCTCGGGCATCATTTATGTGCTGACGGTGGCCGAGGCCGAGCGGCTCACCGCGTTCTTGCGCACCTGTGGCCACGCGGTGGACGCGTATTCCGGGCAGACCGATGCCGACGCCCGCCAACAGGTGGAAGACCGCTTGCGCCACAACCAGGTCAAGGCGGTGGTCGCCACCTCGGCGCTGGGCATGGGTTATGACAAGCCCGATTTGGGTTTTTGCGTGCATGTGGGCTCGCCGTCTACCCCGGTGGCCTATTACCAGCAAGTGGGTCGGGCAGGGCGCGGCGTGGCGCATGCCGAAGGCGTGCTGTTGCCATCGGATGCCGACGAACGCATCTGGGATTACTTTGCCACTGCCTCGATTCCCGACGCGGCCACGGCCGCCAAGGTGCTGGCGTGTCTGGCTGGGGCAGGGCGGGGCCTGCTGGAGCTGGAGGCCGAGACGGGCGTGCGGCGCGGGCGGCTAGAGGCCTTGCTGAAAATTTTGGCGGTGGAGGGCGTGGTGCACAAAGATGGCGCCGTCTGGACCTGCACCGGTGTGCCGTATGTGCACGACACGGCCAAGTGGGCGGCGCTGGCGCAGGTGCGCCAACAAGAGGCCGGCATCATGCGCCAGTACGCGCACGGGCAGGGGTGTCTGATGGCCTACCTGCAAACCGCGCTGGACGATCCATCGCCTGCGCCCTGCGGGCGGTGTTCGGTCTGCACCGGTCGGCTGCCGTTTCCGGGCTTGACGCCTTCACCGGACTCCTTGATCGCCGCCCACAACTTCTTGCGCGGCATGGATGTGGACATCGAGCCGCGCAAACGTTGGCCCGCCGGGGTGGGGCGCAAGGGCGCGATTCGCGGCTTTGAGGCCGGACGTGCCGTGGCCTTTGCCGACGATCCCGGCTGGGTGGCTGAATTGCAGGCTTTGCGTGCGGGCCCCACCGGCGAGGTGCCTGAGGCGCTGTTGGCTGGTGCAGTGGCCACCTTGGGGCGCTGGGCCAAGACCTGGCCTGCCCGCCCGGTGTGCGTGGTGCCGCTGCCTGCGCCCGACATGGCCGCCAACCGCGTGCTGGCCGCGCACGTGGCTCGCAAGGGGCGCTTGCCGCTGCACGATGTGTTCGGCTGGCACGGCGGTCCCGCACCCGATGACGCGGCTTCCACGCCGGTGGTGGCGCATCTGGAGTCGGCCATCCGGTTGACCGATGTTGCCAGCTTGCCAGACGGGCCGGTGCTGCTGGTGAGCACCACTGCGCAAACCCGCTGGACGGCCACCGTGGCGGCCGCCCTGTTGCGCGATCAGGGCGTGAGCCAGGTGCTGGTGCTGGCCCTGCATTTGCAGCCTTGAAGTTTGTTTTTTGGTTGGTCGGCGGCTTCAGCCCCGACAAGCCTTGTGTGGGAGCGCACCCCCGCGCGCGAATGCATTCGGCCGCAGGGGCGGCCTCCCACAAAAACCACCGAGCCCTGTGGGAGCGCGCCCCTGCGCGCGAATGCTTCGGCCGCAGGGGCGGCCTCCCACAAAAACCACCGAGCCTTGTGGGAGCGCGCCCCTGCGCGCGAATTGCGGGTCGGCTGTGGTGTTTTCAGGCATGATCGCCATCCACCTTTTTCTGACGCCCCATGACCGACGACACCCAAGACACGCCCCTGATTCAAGAGCCTCGCCTGTGGCAAGGCGAACACTGGACCGCCAAGGTCATCAAGAACGACGATGACGACGGCTGGGCCGTGGCGATGTTCAAGGAGGGAGAAGCTGAGCCCGCCCTGGTCGGTCCCTGGACCATGGGCCGCGACAAAAAGAACCCCAAGCCGCTGGATGGCACGGCCTTCATCACCCTGGTCAAAACCGCCAGTGAGTTTGTACGCCGCAGCGAGCAACAGTTGCACGCCCAGCTCAACCAAAGCGTGACGGTGAATGGCCCGAACAGCCGCGTGACGGTGCTCTTGCGCATCGTGCCCGACGACGACAACCCCACTGCGGTGCTGAGCGCGCAGGACGAAGGCGGTGATGCCTTGGCCGAAATCAAGGTGGATGCCGGGTTCAAGCTCAACCGCCAGTCTGCCCAAGCTTGGGTGGACGCCGACTTCGCAAAACCCGGCAGCCTTCGCCGCTGAATGACTCGCGGGGCTTGGCGGGGTGCAGGCCGTGCGGTGATCGAAATGCCCCTGTGCCCGGCAATAGACAGGCAGAATGCGGGCTTGTCCAAACCGGACACTATTCCACCCAGGGCCCTTGCCGTGAATCCACAAAGTTACATCCCCGGCAAAGACGCGCCGCTGGAAGCCACCATCCAGACCCTGCAGGCCAAGTTGCAAGCGCTGGGTTTCCACATCGAACAAAAAAGCTGGCTCAACCCGGTGGACGGCATCTGGTCGGTGCACATCCGCGACCGTGATTGCCCGATCCTGTTCACCAACGGCAAGGGGGCCACACGCCTGGCCTGTCTGGCCAGCGCTTTGGGCGAGTTCTTTGAGCGCTTGTCGACCAATTATTTCTGGACCCATTACTACCTGGGGCCCGACATCGCCAACCATGATTTTGTGCATTACCCGCAAGAGCGCTGGTTCGACGTGCCCGAAGACGACGCATGGCCGCAAGGCATTTTGAACAAAGAGTTGCACGCGTTCTACAACCCTGAGGGGAACATCGATGCGCGCAGCCTGGTCGAGTTCAACTCGGGCAACGAAGAGCGCGGCATCTGCACCATCCCGTATGTGCGCCAACGCGACGGCAGCACGGCATACATTCCTGTCAACATCATTGGCAATCTGTATGTGAGCAACGGCATGTCCGCGGGCAACACCGCGCCCGAGGCCCGCACGCAAGCCTTGTCGGAAGTGTTTGAGCGCTACATCAAGGGCAAGATCATCAGCGAGGGCATTTGTTTGCCGGATGTGCCGGAGTCGGTCATTCAGCGCTACCCGCGCATCGCGGCGGGCATTGCCGCGTTACGGGCGGCGGGTTTTGGCATTTTGGTCAAGGACGCTTCGCTGGGCGGGCAGTACCCGGTGATGAACGTGACCTTGCTGCATCCGGAAGACCAGGGTTGCTTTGCCAGCTTCGGGGCACACCCGCGCTTTGAAGTGGCGCTGGAACGCGCCCTGACCGAGTTGCTGCAAGGCCGCGCACTGGACACGCTGAAAGGCTTTCCACCGCCCACGTTTGATCTGGAAGAAGCGGCCAGCGCCACCAACATTGAGATCCATTTTGTGGATTCGAGTGGCGTGATCCACTGGAACTTTTTGGGCGAAATTCCGGACCATGTGTTTGTGGACTGGAACTTTGCCACCACCACCGCGCAGGACTACGCGTGGTCGGTGAACAAAATCCACGAAGAGGGTTTTGACATCTACATCTCGGATTTCGAACATTTGGGTGTTTACGGTTGCCGCATCCTGGTGCCTGGCATGTCCGAGATCTACCCTGTGGACGATCTGGACTTTGAGAACAACAGCATCGCCAACCCGATGCGCGAAGCGATTTTGAATCTGCCCGATCTGGACGACCAGGAGTGTGAGGATTTGCTGGCCAGCCTGAACGAATCCAGCCTGGCCGACCAGCGCCCCGTGGCGGCGGTCATCGGCATGGTGGCCGATGCCGGTTCGTTTTGGGCCGACCTGCGCGTGGGTGAACTCAAAACCTTGCTGGCGCTGGCTTCGGGCAACGAAGAGGCCACCTTGGAAGGCTGCGAGTGGATTCGCCATTTTGACCAGATCGCACCACAGCGCCGTGCGGTGTATGCCTGTGTGGAAACGCTGATTCAGCTGTCCGACGGCGGCAACACCGGGCCTTATCTGTCGGCTTTGCGCCAGCTGTATGGTGCGGCTGCCTTGGTGCAGGCGCAGGCCTTGATCGCGCAGACCGACCGCTTCATGGGCATTTCGGCCCCGGGCTTGCAGATGGACGGTTGCGCCATGCACCAAAAGCTGCTGACGGCGTATGGCAAGGTGCAAGCCATGAAGGCGCAAGCCGTTCAGTGACGAGGTGGCCCGCTCAGCGCGGGCCGGATCAGATGCCCAGGCTTTGCAGCTGCACCAGGCCTTTGGGGGTCTGGAGCGCGGCCACCAGGTTGGCATCGCCCGCTTCGATGGCGATGCCCTCCAGCCCAATAGACGCGTAAGCGGCTTGCAGTTTGGGAGCGCTGGGGTGGCTGGCGGTCAGACTTTGCAAGGTCACCCCCGAGCGCGGCAAACTGTTGCGCGGGTGCAGGCGCAGTGGGTCGGTGGCATCGGGCTTGCCCCACTGGATCAAGGTGGGCAGGGTGCCATTGAACAGGCGTTCGCCGTCTTCGCGCACGGTGATTTGCCAGTTCAGCGTGCCTTTGCCGGACTTGCGGCTGGCATGCACCACCTGGCCGCGTTCAATGCCTTGCGTGCGCAACACATGTCGGGCGGCTTTGATGTCATCGGTGCTGGCCACAAAATGGACCAGTCGGGGTTGCTCGGCCACGGCCTTTTGCAAAACCGGGTCGTCCATGTCGAACCAGCGCGGGACCTGTGAACGTTTGGGAATCACTGCCGCCGGGTTGATGGCGATGATTTCCAAATATGCCAGTGGAAATTTGGGCGACGCGATCTTGAACAGCCGGTTGTGCGTGCCGTATTTTTCATGCTCGCCGCCAGGGCCGGGGATGATGCCGAGTGTGTCTTCGCACCACTGCACGCCCGCATCGAGCGTCGAGGCCATCACCACCAGGTGGTCAATTTGAGTTTTCATTTTTTTCAAGGTCAGACAATTGCCGCTGAGCATAACGGATGCCTTCGCGCGGGCACCCACGCAGGCCTGCGACAATCGGTGCCATGACACAGGAACACGTATGTTGATTGATGCAGATGAAAGCCAATTGGTGCTGGTGGATTTCCAGGCCCGCTTGAAACCGGTGATGCAGGACGCCGACGCGGTGTGGGCCAATGCCGCACGGCTGGCCACCTTGGCTCAGGCGCTGGAGGTGCCGACCTGGGGCACAGAACAAAACCCATCGCGCCTGGGCGAGATGCCCCCCGAAATCCGCAGCCACTGCCGCCAGGTGCTGGCCAAGATGCAGTTCAGCGCCGTGGAAGAAGGCCTGGGCGAATGGCTGCAACCCGAACCCGTGCAGGCCCCGCGTGGCAATGCGCGCAGCTTGCCGCGCCATTTGCAAAAGCCCCAAGCTGCTGCCCAAGAGCGCAAGACCATCGTGCTGGCCGGCTGTGAAGCCCATATTTGCCTGATGCAAACCGCGCTCGATTTGCTGGAAGACGAGTTTGAGGTGTGGGTGGTGACCGATGCCTGCAGTTCGCGTACAGAGCGCAACCGCGACGCCGCTTACGACCGCCTGGCGGGTGCGGGGGCCGAGCTGGTGACCGCCGAGATGGTGGCGTTTGAGTGGGTTCGCACGGCCGAGCACCCCGACTTCAAGCTGCTGCAAAGCCTGTTCAAGTGAATTTGTGAGGCGCTGCAAAGTCAGCTTGTTGCAAGTCCCTTGCCCATAATTATGAATTCAGAAGAGCGGTGGCCAGCTTGCGCGCACACCCTCTGAGAATCCACTTTTGCAGGCATTCAGGAGACTTTCATGGGCAGCTTTGCTGACTTTCACGCACGCTCGATCAACGACCGCGACGCTTTCTGGGCCGAGCAGGCCAAATTGGTGGACTGGAAAGTCCCGCCACAGCAAATTTGCGACTACAGCAACCCGCCCTTTGTCAAATGGTTTGTGGGTGGCCAGACCAACCTGTGCCACAACGCGGTGGACCGCCATCTGGCCGAGCGCGCCGACCAGCCTGCGCTGATCTTTGTCTCGACCGAGACCGATCAGGAAAAAATCTACACCTTCCGCGATCTGCACGCCGAAGTTCAGCGCATGGCCGCCATCCTGAAGGATCTGGGCGTCGTCAAGGGCGACCGTGTGCTGATTTACATGCCCATGATTGCCGAAGCCGCGTTTGCCATGCTGGCCTGTGCCCGTCTGGGCGCCATCCATTCGGTGGTGTTTGGCGGCTTTGCTTCGCATTCGCTGGCCACCCGCATCGAAGACGCGTCGCCCAAGGTCATCGTCAGCGCCGATGCCGGTTCGCGCGGCGGCAAGGGCGTGCCTTACAAGCCGCTGCTCGACGAAGCCATTCAGTTGTCCGCGCACAAGCCTGCCAACGTCATCATGGTGGATCGCCAACTGGCTGCCTTCAGCCCCGTGGCAGGCCGCGATGTGGACTACGCCACCGAGCGCGCCAAGCACCTGGACACCGTGGTGCCTTGCGAGTGGGTTGAATCCACCCACCCCAGCTACACCCTGTACACCTCTGGCACCACCGGCAAGCCCAAGGGCGTGCAGCGCGACACCGGCGGCTACACCGTGGCCCTGGCGGCCAGCATTCCCCATATTTACCAGGGCAAGCCGGGTGGCACCTTCTTCTGTACCAGCGACATCGGCTGGGTGGTGGGCCACAGCTACATCATCTACGGCCCACTGATTGCTGGCATGGCCACCATCATGTACGAGGGCCTGCCGATCCGCCCGGACGGCGGCATCTGGTGGAGCCTGGTCGAAAAGTACAAGGTCAACGTCATGTTCAGCGCGCCCACCGCCATCCGCGTGCTGAAAAAGCAGGACCCTGCCTTGCTGACCAAGTACGACCTGTCCAGCCTGCAAGCGCTGTTCCTGGCCGGTGAGCCGCTGGACGAGCCCACCGCCAAATGGATTTCAGAAGGCCTGAACGGCAAGGCCATCATCGACAACTACTGGCAGACCGAAACCGGCTGGCCGATTTTGACGATCTGCAACGGCGTCGAAAAAGCCCCGAGCAAGTTCGGCTCGCCCGGCAAGGCGGTGTATGGCTACAACGTCAAATTGGTCGACGACCAGACGGGCGAAGAGCTGACCGGGGCCAACCAGAAGGGCGTGTTGACCATCGAAGGCCCGTTGCCACCCGGCAACCTGCAAACCATCTGGGGCGACGATGAGCGTTTCGTCAAGACCTATTGGAAAACCGTCCCCGGCAAACTGGTCTACAGCACCTTTGACTGGGCTGTGCGCGACGAAGACGGTTACTTCTTCATTTTGGGCCGCACCGATGACGTGATCAACGTCGCCGGTCACCGCTTGGGCACCCGCGAAATCGAGGAAAGCATCTCCAGCCACCCCAACGTGGCCGAAGTGGCGGTGGTCGGTGTGGCCGATCAACTCAAAGGGCAGGTGGCCATGGCGTTTGCCATTGCCAAGGACACCTCGGGTCTGGGCGATGCGGCGGCGCGCCTCAAGCTCGAAGGCGAAGTCATGAAAGTGGTCGATTCCCAGCTGGGCGCGGTGGCCAGGCCATCGCGTGTGCTGTTTGTGACGGCTTTGCCCAAAACGCGCAGTGGCAAACTGCTGCGCCGTGCGATCCAGGCCGTGGCCGAAGGCCGCGACCCTGGCGACCTGACCACGATGGACGATCCCGCTGCTTTGCAGCAGATCGTGGATCTGATCAAAGGCTGATGATTTTGGACCCCGCTCAGGCGGGGTCTTTTTCCATCTGGACTTCCTCGCCTGTAAGCTTGACATCGGACAAGCCATGGCACAATGCGCGCTGTACTCAGGCCCTTCCCCTGCCACAGTCGCATCCGCCAACCGGTTCAGCCGTGTCGCGGAAGGTAAATCTCAACCAACTAATGTTTCCCAGAGGGAAACGGAGGTCAGCGAAACATGAGCGAGACTAATTCCGTCTACGCTGCCTATTCAGGCAACACCCACCTTTTCGGAGGCAATGGCCCATACGTCGAAGAGATGTATGAAAACTACCTGGCCAACCCCGGTAGCGTGCCCGACTCCTGGCGCGAATATTTCGACGCCCTCCAGCATGTCCCCGCAGTCGACGGCTCCAATGCCAAAGACGTGCCGCATTTGCCGGTCATCAACGCATTCGCAGAGCGCGCCAAAGCCGGCGGCACCAAGGTCGTCATGGCCAGCGAAAACGTCGAAATGGGCCGCAAGCGCACCGCCGTGCAGCAGCTGATCGCCGCCTACCGCAACGTCGGTCAGCGCTGGGCCGATCTGGACCCGCTCAAGCGCACCGAGCGTCCCCATATTCCTGACCTCGACCCCGCTTTTTACGGCTTTTCTGACGCCGACCAGGAAACCGTGTTCGACACCAGCAACACGTTTTTTGGCAAGAACAACATGTCCTTGCGCGAGCTGCTCAATGCACTGCGCGAAACCTACTGCGGCACGCTGGGTGCCGAGTACATGTACACCACCGAGCAAGCGGAAAAGCGCTGGTGGCAGCAAAAGCTCGAAAGCATCCGCAGCAAGCCCAGCTTTGGCGCGGACAAGAAAAAGCAGATCCTCGACCGCCTGACCGCAGCCGAAGGCCTGGAGCGCTATTTGCACACCAAATATGTGGGCCAAAAGCGCTTCTCGCTCGAAGGTGGCGAAAGCTTCATCGCGGCCATGGACGAGTTGATCCAGTCGGCTGGCGCGCAAGGCGTGCAGGAAGTCGTGATCGGCATGGCCCACCGTGGCCGCCTGAACGTGCTGGTCAACACCATGGGCAAGCTGCCTGCGGACCTGTTTGCCGAGTTCGACCACACCGCCCCCGAAGAACTGCCGGCCGGTGACGTGAAGTACCACCAGGGCTTCAGCTCCGACGTGAACACCTCGGGTGGCCCGGTCCACCTGTCGCTGGCGTTCAACCCATCGCACCTGGAAATCGTCAACCCCGTGGTCGAAGGCTCGGTGCGCGCCCGCATGGACCGCCGCGATGACCCCTTGGGCAAGCAGGTGCTGCCCGTGCTGGTGCACGGCGACTCCGCTTTCGGCGGCCAGGGTGTGAACCAGGAAACCCTGGCGCTGGCCCAGACCCGTGGCTACTCCACCGGCGGTACGGTCCACATCATCATCAACAACCAGATCGGTTTCACCACCTCTGACCCGCGTGACATGCGCTCCAGCGTGTTCTGCACCGACATCGTCAAGATGGTGGAGGCCCCGGTGCTGCACGTCAACGCAGACGATCCAGAGACCGTGGTGTTGGCCACCCAGCTGGCGCTGGAATACCGCATGACGTTCCAAAAAGACGTGGTGCTGGACGTGGTTTGTTTCCGCAAACTGGGGCACAACGAGCAGGACACACCCGCGTTGACCCAGCCCTTGATGTACAAAAAGATTGCGTCCCACCCCGGTACCCGCAAGCTGTTTGCCGACAAGCTCACCACGCAAGGTCTGGGCGACAGCCTGGGCGACGACATGGTCAAGGCCTACCGTGCTGCGCTGGACGCAGGCAAGAACACCACCGAGCCGGTGCTGACCAACTTCAAGACCAAGTTCACCGTCGACTGGGCGCCTTACATGGGCAAGAAGTGGACCGATGCCGGGGACACCTCCATCCCGCTGGCCGACTGGAAACGTCTGGCCGAGAAAATCACCACCATTCCCGCGTCGGTGACGCCGCACCAATTGGTGAAGAAGGTGTACGACGACCGCGCCGCCATGGGCCGCGGCGAAGCGCCGGTGGACTGGGGCATGGGCGAGCACATGGCCTTTGCATCGCTGGTGGCCAGTGGCTATCCTGTGCGCCTGTCGGGTGAAGACTGCGGCCGTGGCACGTTCACCCACCGTCACGCCGTGATCCACGACCAAAAGCGTGAGAAATGGGACACCGGCACCTACGTCGCCTTGCAGAATGTCTCTGACAAGCAGGCACCGTTTGTCGTCATCGACTCGATCCTGTCCGAAGAGGCCGTGCTCGGCTTCGAATACGGCTACGCCTCGAACGACCCCAACACCCTGGTGATCTGGGAAGCCCAATTCGGCGACTTCGCCAACGGTGCCCAGGTCGTGATCGACCAGTTCATTGCCTCCGGTGAAGTCAAGTGGGGCCGTGTCAACGGCCTGACCTTGATGTTGCCGCACGGCTACGAAGGCCAGGGCCCCGAGCACAGCTCGGCCCGCGTTGAGCGCTTCATGCAACTGGCGGCCGACACCAACATGCAGATCGTGCAGCCGACCACGGCCAGCCAGATTTTCCATGTGCTGCGTCGCCAGATGGTGCGCGACCTGCGCAAGCCTTTGGTCATCTTCACGCCCAAGTCGCTGCTGCGCAACAAGGACGCGACATCGCCCGTGTCCGAGTTCACCAAAGGCAGCTTCCAGACCGTGATCCCCGAGAACAAGGCGCTCAAGGCTGACAAGGTCAAGCGCGTCATCGCCTGCTCGGGCAAGGTGTATTACGACCTGGTCAAGCAGCGCGAAGCCAAGGGCTCTGACGACACCGCGATCATTCGCGTGGAACAGCTCTATCCGTTCCCGCACAAGGCGTTTGCGGCCGAGATCAAGAAGTACCCCAACGCCACCGACATCGTGTGGTGCCAGGACGAGCCACAGAACCAGGGTGCCTGGTTCTTCATTCAGCACAACATCCACGAGAACATGCTCGAGGGTCAAAAGCTCGGTTATGCCGGTCGCGCAGCGTCTGCATCGCCAGCGGTCGGTTACTCACACCTGCACCAGGACCAGCAAAAAGCACTGATCGAGGCGGCGTTCTCGAAGCTCAAGGGCTTCGTGCTGACCAAGTGATCTTCCAGAACAACCTTGCGTTTAACCTTTAAAGAGAATTCAACATGGCTATCGTAGAAGTCAAAGTTCCCCAACTCTCCGAGTCCGTGGCAGAAGCCACCATGCTGCAGTGGAAAAAGAAAGTCGGCGAAGCCGTCGCTGCCGATGAAATCCTGATCGAAATCGAGACCGACAAGGTTGTGCTCGAAGTGCCCGCACCTGCGGCTGGTGTGATCTCCGAAATCATCGTGGCAGATGGCGGCACCGTGGCCGCCGAACAACTGATTGCCCGCATCGACACCGAAGGCAAAGCCGGTGCCGTTGCTGCAGCCCCCGCCGCTGCGGTGGCTGCAGCGCCTGCTGCGGCTCCCGTGGCTGCTGCGGCCACTGGCGGCAACATGGCCGGTGTGGCCATGCCCGCAGCCGCCAAGCTGATGGCCGACAACCAGCTGGCCGCTGGCTCGGTGGCTGGTTCCGGCAAAGACGGTCGCGTCACCAAGGGCGATGTGCTGTCGGCCGTGGCCGGTGGCGTCAAGTCGACGGCGGCGGTCATCCCCACAGGCGCACCGACCAAAGCATTGCCCCAAGTGGCCGCACCTGCGGTGGCTTTGGGCGACCGTCCAGAGCAACGCGTGCCCATGACCCGTCTGCGCGCACGCGTGGCCGAGCGTTTGTTGCAATCGCAATCGACCAACGCCATCTTGACCACGTTCAACGAAATCAACATGGCGCCTGTCATGGACATGCGCAAGCGCATGCAAGAGCGTTTCGAGAAAGAACACGGCGTGAAGCTCGGCTTCATGAGCTTCTTCGTCAAAGCCGCAGTGCATGCCTTGAAGAAGTTCCCTGTGTTGAACGCCTCGGTGGACGGCAACGACATCGTGTACCACGGCTACTTCGACATCGGTATCGCTGTAGGCTCGCCACGCGGTTTGGTGGTGCCCATTTTGCGCAACGCCGACCAGATGAGTTTTGCCGACATCGAGAAGAAGATTGCCGAATTCGGCGTGAAAGCCCGTGACGGCAAATTGGGCATCGAAGAGATGACCGGCGGTACCTTCTCGATCTCGAACGGCGGCACCTTCGGCTCGATGATGTCCACCCCCATCATCAACCCACCCCAGTCTGCGATTTTGGGCGTGCACGCGACCAAAGACCGCGCCATGGTGGAAAACGGCCAAGTCGTGGTTCGCCCCATGAACTACTTTGCGATGTCTTACGACCACCGCATCATCGACGGCCGCGAAGCCGTGCTGGGCCTGGTCGCCATGAAGGAAGCGCTGGAAGACCCAGCCCGCCTGCTGTTCGACATCTGATCCCCTTGTTTTGAATGCCCCCTCCCAAGGGGGCGTTTTTCATCCAGAAGACATTTACCATGAGCAAACAATTCGACGTCGTCGTCATCGGCGGTGGCCCTGGTGGCTACATTGCAGCCATTCGCGCTGCCCAACTCGGTTTCCAGGTCGCTTGCATCGACGAGTGGACCAACGCAGCCGGTGGCCCAGCGCCCGGCGGCACCTGCACCAACGTGGGCTGCATTCCCTCCAAGGCCTTGCTGCAATCGAGCGAGCACTTTGACCACGCCAACCACCATTTCGCAGAGCACGGCATTTCTGCCAAGGACGTGAAGATGGACGTGGCCAAGATGATTGCCCGCAAGGACAGCGTTGTGAAGCAAAACAACGATGGCATCTTGTACCTGTTGAAGAAAAACAAGGTCACGTTTTTCCACGGTCGCGGCAGCTTTGCGGGCCAAGCCGAAGGCGGCTACACCATCAAGGTCGCTGGCAAGACGGAAGAATCCATCACCGCCAAGCAAGTCATCATCGCCACCGGCTCCAACGCCCGTGCCTTGCCGGGCACGCCGTTTGACGAAGTCAACGTGTTGTCGAATGACGGCGCTTTGCGCGTGGGTGCTGTGCCCAAGAAGCTGGCGCTCATCGGCTCCGGCGTGATCGGCCTGGAAATGGGCTCGGTCTGGCGTCGTTTGGGCTCGGAAGTCACCATCCTTGAAGGTCTGCCGACCTTCCTGGGCGCCGTGGATGAGCAAATCGCCAAGGAAGCCAAAAAGGCTTTTGACAAACAAGGTCTGAAGATTGAGCTCGGCGTGAAAGTCGGCGAGATCGTCAACGGCAAGAAGGGTGTCACCGTCAACTACACCAATGCCAAGGGCGAAGCCGTGGTGCTGGATGCTGACAAGCTGATCATCTCGATCGGCCGCGTGCCCAACACCGTTGGCCTGAACACCGCAGCCGTGGGCTTGCAGCTGGACGAGCGCGGCGCGGTGGTGGTCGACGCCGAGTGCAAAACCAACCTGCCCGGCGTGTGGGCGGTGGGCGACGTGGTGCGTGGCCCGATGCTTGCGCACAAAGCCGAAGAAGAAGGCGTTGCCGTGGCCGAGCGCATCGCTGGCCAACACGGGCACGTCAACTTCAACACCATCCCCTGGGTCATCTACACCAGCCCCGAGATCGCTTGGGTGGGCCGCACCGAGCAGCAGCTCAAAGCCGACGGCGTGGCGTACAAGGCGGGCACCTTCCCGTTCTTGGCCAACGGCCGCGCACGCGCCTTGGGTGACACCACCGGCATGGTGAAGTTTTTGGCCGATGCCACGACCGACGAAATCCTGGGTGTGCACATCGTGGGCCCGATGGCGTCTGAGCTGATTTCCGAGGCCGTCGTGGCGATGGAATTCCGCGCCAGTGCCGAAGACATCGCCCGCATTTGCCACGCGCATCCTTCGTTGTCTGAAGCGACCAAGGAAGCGGCTTTGGCGGTGGACAAGCGCAGCTTGAACTTCTGAGTCTTTGACGCGCCCGAAACAGTGGTTTTGGGCGAGTTGGGTTAAAGTTCTGCATCCCTGAAAACCCGGGCCTGGTCCCGGGTTTTGTTTTTGAATCGAAGAGCCCATCACCCATGTCAGTGCGTGCCGTTTACGAAGAAGAGCTGCAAAAACGCGGTTACCAAAGCGACCCTGCACAGTTGCGGGCCATCGAGGCTTTGGAGCGCTGTGCCAGCGAATGGTCGGTGTACAAATCCAAGCGCTCCAACGCGCTGAAAAAGCTGCTCAGTCGCCCGGCCATCCCCAAGGGGGTGTACATGTTTGGCGGCGTGGGGCGCGGCAAAAGTTTCTTGATGGATTGTTTTTTTGCCGCCGTGCCGATCCAGCGCAAGACGCGTTTGCATTTCCACGAGTTCATGCGCGAAGTGCACCGCGAACTCACAGCCATGCAGGGCACCGTGAACCCGCTGGACGAATTGGGCAAACGCATGGCCAAGCGTTACCGCCTGATCTGCTTTGATGAATTCCATGTCGCCGACATCACCGATGCCATGATTTTGCACCGCCTGCTGGTGGCGCTGTTCGACAACGGTGTGGGGTTTGTGACCACCTCCAACTTCGAGCCCAAGGGTCTGTACCCGGATGGTTTGCACCGCGACCGCATCTTGCCCGCCATTGACTTGCTCAATGAACGCATGCAGGTGCTGAATGTGGACAACGGCACCGACTACCGCCGTCGCACGCTGGAGATGGTCAAGCTCTACCACACGCCCTTGTGTGAGCAGGCCGATGCGCAAATGCACGACGCCTTCAACCGCCTGGCCACCGGCCCCGACGAAGACCCGGTGTTGCACATCGAAGCCCGTCAAATCCATGCCCGGCGCCGTGCGGGCGATGTGGTCTGGTTTGACTTCAAGGCCATTTGCGGTGGCCCGCGTTCGCAAAACGATTACCTCGAAATTGCCACCCAGTACCACACCGTCTTGCTGAGCAATGTGCCGCACATGCCGGTGAGCATGGCGTCCGAGGCGCGGCGCTTCACCTGGTTGATCGATGTGTTGTACGACCGCCGCGTCAAGTTGATCATGTCGGCCGCTGTGGCACCAGAGGAGCTGTACACCGCAGGCCCCATGGCGCATGAGTTTCCGCGCACCGTCTCGCGCCTGCACGAAATGCAGTCCAGTGAGTTTCTGGCCCTGGAGCACCGCACGGTGGACACGCACATCACATGAAACGCTTGATATTGGCCGTCTGGGTCGCATTGACCACCCCCTGGCTGGGCGCGCAGTCCTTGGTGGGTGAGCCCGAATTCATCCGCGTTCAGCGGGAACACATCGCCAGCCAGCGTGCCGAGGTCATGGCGGTTTATCAGCAAGAGGCCCGGGCCTGCTGGCAAAATTTTGCCGTGAACGCCTGTCTCAGTGCGGCCCGCAAAAACCGCCGTGCAGCGCTGGAGCCCTTGCGCCAGCAAGACCTGTTGTTGAATGCCCAAGAACGCCAGTGGCGCACCGAACAGCGCAGTTTGCGACTGGAAGGCAAGCAGCCAGAAAACCGCAACCCACCATGACACACGAAGCGCCTGAAGACCTGCGTTCGCCGCAACGCCAGTTGATCGAGTGGCAAATGGCCCACGCCGACCTGGATGCCTTGATTGACCAGGCGGTGGGGGCGCCCCTGCCGCTGGACGAACTGTTGTTGCGGCGCTTGAAAAAACGCCGCCTTGCGCTGCGCGATCAAATTGCCCAATTGCAGTCTATGCTGGTCCCCAAGGAGCCCGCTTGAGTTTGTTGCTGCAAAGGGTGGCCGAGACCTTGTCCAGCCACGGTGCGTTGGCCCAGGCGGTGCCCGGCTTTCAGCCTCGGGCCGGGCAAACCGACATGGCCATGGCGGTGGGCCAGACGCTGGAGCAGGGCGGACAACTGGTGGTGGAGGCGGGCACGGGCGTTGGCAAAACCTATGCCTATCTGGTGCCCGTTTTGCTCAGTGGTCAGCGGGCTTTGGTCTCTACCGCCACCAAGGCCTTGCAAGACCAATTGTTTTCCCGCGACATTCCTCGTTTGGTCGAGGTGCTGGGTTTGCCCATTCGCGTGGCTTTGCTGAAAGGGCGCTCCAATTACCTGTGCTTGCACCGCATGGAACAGGCGCGGCACAGTCCCGAGTCGGCCCAGCCGGGTGCCCAGCGTGCGCTGGCCAAAATCGAAACCTGGGCGCAATCCACCCGCACCGGTGACATGGCAGAACTCACGGGCCTGGACGAGCGTTCATCCTTGTGGCCCCTGGTGACGTCGACGCGGGACAACTGTCTGGGCTCCAGCTGCCCGCGCTACCGGGCCTGCCATGTGAACCTGGCCCGCAAAGAGGCCATGGCCTCCGATGTGGTGGTCATCAACCACCATCTGTTTTTTGCCGACATGGCCGTGCGCGAGTCGGGGGTGGCCGAGTTGCTGCCCACCGTGCGCGTCACGGTGTTTGACGAAGCGCATCAGCTCAACGAGATCGGTGTGAATTTTCTGGGGCAGCAACTGTCAACCGTTCAGTTGCTGGAATTGTCACGCGATGTGTTGGCCACGGGCCTCCAGTTGGCGCGTGGCTTGGTGGACTGGCATGCCTTGACGGACCGGTTGGAAAAATCTTCCCGCGATCTGCGCCTGGCTGCGGGCCTGCACCGGGGCTCTGTCCGCTTGCGCTGGACAGAGGCCTGGCCTGAGGGCGTGGAGGAGTCAGAGTGGACGGCGGCTTTGCAGAACCTGCAGCAAGCGCTGGCGCAAGTGCAAAGCGGGCTGGACACCGTGGCTGAATTGGCCCCGGATTTTCAGCGCCTGGTCGAACGCACCCGCGAGCTGGGCCAACAGGCGACCTTGTTTTCTACCCCGCCGGACCCCGAAGGGGTGCGCTGGGCCGAAGTCAGTGCGCAACTGCGTTTGGTGCAGTCGCCGCTGGACATCGCGCAGGCCTTTTCGGCCTTGACCCGGCCCATGCCTGCGCCCCAGGCTGCGGACGACGCGGATGTGGACAACGCGGATGTGGACAACGCGGATGCATTCGACCCGGACTCGGTTCAGGCCTTGTTGGCGGGAGCCCCGCAGCTGGACGCAGACCACCAAGCTGGCCAAGGTGGGGTGGGCCAAAGGGCCTGGATTTTCACGTCGGCCACCTTGGGGGATGAGCCCAGCCTGCGCTGGTTCACCGAGCCTTGCGGCTTGACCTCGGCGCAGGTGATGCAGGTCACCAGCCCCTTTGACTACGCACAGCAAGCCGCGTTGTATGTGCCTGCGCATTTGCCCAAACCGGGTGATCCAGGGCACGCCGGACACGTGGCGCAGTTGGTGGTCGAGGCGGTGCAGTTGCTCGGGGGTGGAACTTTGGTACTCACGACCACGTTGAACGCCATGCGCGCGATCGGGGAGTATTTGCAAACCCGTCTGGACCCGGCCTCGAACGTGGAAGTGCTGGTGCAAGGCCAAAGCCCCAAACGGCGTTTGATGGAGCGCTTCAGGGAAGGGTCTGCGCAAGGGCGCTCGGGCTGTGTGCTGGTGGCCTCGGCTTCTTTTTGGGAGGGCTTTGATGTGCCCGGCGATGCCCTGCAGTTGGTGGTCATCGACAAGTTGCCGTTTCCACCGCCGGGCGATCCCTTGTTTGAGGCGCGCAGCCAGCGTGTGACACGGGAAGGCCGCAGCGCGTTTGCCGACCACGCTTTGCCGGAGGCCGCCGTGGCGCTCAAGCAAGGGGCAGGGCGCTTGATTCGCAGTGAAACAGACCGTGGCGTGCTGGTGGTGTGCGACACGCGCCTAGCCACCATGTCGTATGGCCGCAGGCTGGTTCGCGGCTTGCCAGAGATGCGTCGCCTGAGTGGCCACGCCGAGTTTTTAGCGACCTTGGGTCAATTCACCACAGACGCCACCAAGCCGATGACTTCTTGACCTCTTCGGTCTTGAGGTAGCGGGACTGGGGGAAGTTTTTTTCAAGCACGCGTTTGCTGTCGTCGCGCAAGGTGGTCATGCCCATGGCTTCGTAAGAACTGACCAGAATGCTCAGCGCTTCTTCGACAGCCGGCACGCCCGGGTATTCGGCGATGGCTTGCTGCGCCCGGTTCACGGCGGCCACATGCGCACCCCGGTTGGCGTAGTAACGCGCCACGTGCACTTCGTAGGCGGCCAAGGCATTCACGATGTGCAGCATGCGCTGGCGTGCTTCGGGGGCGTACTTGGAGTCGGGAAAGCGGGTGCTCAACTCTTTGAAGGCTTCGTACGAATCTTTGGCGGCTTTCTGATCGCGCTCGGACAGGTCTTGCCGGGTGAGGAACGAGAACAGGCCCAGGTTGTCGTTGAAATTCACCAGGCCCTTGAGGTAGATCGCGTAGTCCAGGGCGGGGCTGGCGGGGTGCAAGCGGATGAAGCGGTCCAGGGTCGCAATGGCCTGGATCTTGTCGCCGGTTTTGTACTGGGCGTAGGCCTTGTCGATTTGGGCCTGTTGCGCCAGAACCGTGCCTGCTGCACGGCCTTCCAGCTTGTCGTAATAGCCGATCGCCTTGTCCCATGCGCCTGCGTTGGCTTCGTCGCGGGCTTCGCTGTAGATTTTTTCGGGTGTCCAGCCTGCGGTCACGTCTTTGGGGGTGTTGGCGCAGCCCGACAGCCACAGGCTTGCAGCCAAAACCAGGCCACCTGGAACCATCGATAATCTGAAGCTTCGCATCTGTGACACCCTTGTACTGTTGAACACTTTGATTATATCGACCGACCCCGAAATGGAAGAGCCCTCCGCCTTGGCGGACGATGGGGAACGCGCGCTGGAAGCGGCTGACGAAGAGGTGCGGGTGACCCAGGTGCCGATGGCCTTGCATGGCCAGCGTCTGGACCGTGCTTTGGCACAAATGGTGCCTGAGTTTTCGCGCAGCTATTTGCAGCAACTGATCGAGCAAGGCGATGCCTTGATCGACGGGCGCGTGGTGACCAAGGTGTCCACCAAAGTCCGTTTGGGACACCGGGTCGAGGTCACGCTGCGCGCCACGCCGCAGTCGCAGGCGTTTGTGCCGGAAGACATGCCCATCGAGGTGCTGTATGAAGATGCGCACCTGCGCGTGATCAACAAGCCTGCCGGTTTGGTGGTCCATCCGGCGCCGGGCAATTGGCGGGGCACCCTGCTCAACGGGCTGCTGGCGCTCGACCCGCAGGCGGCTGATGTGCCCCGGGCGGGCATTGTGCACCGGCTGGACAAAGACACCAGCGGCTTGATGGTGGTCGCGCGCACCCGCCAGGCCATGGATGCCCTGGTGCAGAAAATAGCGGCCCGGGATGTGCATCGGCAATATGTGGCATTGGCCCACAAACCCTGGACGGCCCCTTCGCCCATGACCGTGGAGGCCGCGATTGGCCGGGACCCCGCAAACCGTTTGCGCATGGCCGTGGTGGACCTGAGCTACCAGTCGGGCAAGACCGCTGCCACCACGATCGAGCTGCTCGACCAAAACCACCTGGGCTGTCTGGTGCAGTGCACATTGCACACCGGCCGCACCCACCAGATCCGGGTGCACATGGCCCATACCGGCCACCCTTTGGTGGCGGACGCCGTGTACGGGGGCGCCAAGGCCGCCGGCATGGAGCGCCAGGCTTTGCATGCCTGGCATCTGGCTTTTGCCCACCCCATCACCGGACAGGCAATCGACCTGCGCTGCGCTTTGCCCGCCGACATGGCCCAGGCCCTGTCGGTTTGGGGGCTCAGCTACAATCAGCCCACTCAGGGAGCTTGAGCCGGATTCGCCGGTTCGCGCGCAACCAGGGCTTGGCCAAGGGCCAAAGCCCTCCAGAACGGGGCGGTTTCCATCCGGAAATGGCCATCACCTCTGCACCTTTGACGCCGTGAGGCGTCCTTTTCCCGAAAGATCGACACATGAACACGGCGCAAGCCAAGCGTGTCCTGGAAACGGCCTTGCTCACGGCCGGTCAGCCTTTGTCACTGCGCGACATGCGCGTGTTGTTTGACGATGCGCTCGGGGCCGACACCCTGCGGCAAATGCTGCAAGATTTACAACAGGAATGGGCCCCGAAAGGCCTGGAGCTGACCCAGGTGGCCAGCGGCTGGCGGTTCCAAAGCCGGCCCGAGTTGCGGCCCTACCTGGACCGGTTGCATCCCGAAAAACCGCCCAAATACACCCGCGCGGTGCTGGAAACCCTGGCCATCATTGCCTACCGCCAACCGGTCACCCGGGGCGACATGGAAGACATCCGCGGCGTCACCATCAACTCGCAAATCCTGAAACAACTGGAAGACCGCGGGTGGGTGGAAGTCATTGGCCACCGTGAAACCGTGGGCCGCCCGGGCTTGTATGCCACGACGCGCCAGTTCCTCGACGATTTGGGTCTGGCCGCACTGGACCAGTTGCCCATGTTGTCGCAAGTCGATGGCCAAACCCCGGCTTTGTCGGGCTTGGTGGAGTCGCTGCCAGTGCAGCCGTCCTTGTCGCTGGAAGACGCCATCAACGCCTTGCCGTTCGACATGCCTGTGGTAGCGGATGCGCAAGACGCCGCCGCAGGCGTGCTGCCCGACCCCCTTGCTGAACCTCGCCTGTCTGTGAACCCAGACAACCACCCTGACCGTCCGCTGCATGGCGAAGAGTCCACCAATATATGAACCCCAATCCTCAAGCCGCCACCCGTGCGTCCACGCCAGAAACTGCTGGCCGTCCATCCCGGGCCGATGCGCCAGCCGAGTCGGTTTACAAGCCGATTGAACTGGCCGATGTCGTCTCGGGGCAGTTCGATGACGAAGAAGCCGCTGACGCGGTGGCCATCGACCTGGGCAAGCGCGTGCTGGCCCCCCAGACCGACTCGCCCAAGCTGCACAAGGTCTTGGCCCAAGCGGGCATGGGTTCCCGTCTGGAGATGGAAAAGCTGATTCTGGAAGGCCGGATTTCGGTCAACAACGAACCCGCCCACGTGGGGCAGCGGGTCCAATACGGTGACCAGATCAAGGTCAACGGCAAGCCGATTCACATTCGCATTGACCCGCCCCCAGCGCGGGTGATCGCTTACCACAAGCCGGCAGGCGAGATCGTCAGCCACGACGACCCGCAAAACCGGCCCTCGGTGTTTCGTAAATTGCCCCGTTTGCAAAACGGCAAATGGCAGTCTGTGGGCCGTCTGGACCTGAACACCGAAGGCTTGCTGCTGTTCACCAGTTCCGGCGAGTTGGCCAATCAGTTGATGCACCCGCGCTTTGGTCTGGAGCGTGAATACGCGGTGCGCGTGCTGGGTGCCTTGAGCAAAGAAGAAAAGCAGCGTTTGCTGGACGGCGTGATGCTGGACGATGGCGCAGCCCAGTTTGGCTCGATCGAAGACGGTGGTGGCGAAGGTTCCAACTGCTGGTACCGCGTCACGATTTCGGAAGGCCGCAACCGCGAGGTGCGCCGCATGATGGAGGCCGTCGGCCACGCCGTCAGCCGCCTGATCCGCATCCGCTACGGCGCGATGGTGTTGCCGCACGGCTTGCGCCGAGGCGCCTGGCTGGAGTTGGACGAGTCCGATATCCGTGCGCTGATGCGCGCGGCAGGCACCCTTGACCGCACACGGACCGCCGTGCCGCGACCAGTCTCCAGAACCGATCGCAATGACCGCCGCCCACGCACCGGTGGCCAGGGCCGCACCGGAACCGCTGTGCCGCGTGCGAAACCGGCGGCCAAGCCCAACCAGGCACCCGGTGGCTCCGGGCTGCATGCCAAATCGGATGCGCCGAAAAGTGAGGCCAAGTACATCGGAGCCGAAAGTTTCAACCGACTGAAAAAAGCCCCGGGTGGTCCAGGGCGGGGCGGTCGCGGCGGCGGTGCTCGCAGCCGTTGATTTGGGTTTCTCCTGTGGGGCCATGCGGCCTCGCAGGGGCAGTTGAGCTGTCTGCTCAGGTTAGAATCAGAGGCTTTGCCACATGGCAAAAATGCTTCAAAACACTTTCGTTACAGGAAAAATACCATGGCCATCGAACGCACTCTCTCCATCATCAAGCCTGACGCAGTCGCTAAGAACGTCATCGGTCAAATCTACGCACGTTTCGAAGCAGCCGGCCTGAAAGTGGTCGCAGCCAAGATGGCGCACCTGTCACGCGGCGAAGCCGAAGCTTTCTACGCTGTGCACAAAGCCCGTCCTTTCTTCAAGGACCTGGTTGACTTCATGATCTCTGGCCCCGTGATGATCCAGGCGCTGGAAGGCGAGAACGCCATTGCCAAGAACCGTGACCTGATGGGCGCGACCGATCCGAAGAAAGCCGACGCTGGCACCATCCGTGCTGACTTCGCTGACAGCATCGATGCCAACGCTGTGCACGGCTCTGACGCTCCTGAAACCGCTGCCGCTGAAGTTGCTTTCTTCTTCGCCGGCATGAACGTTTACGCACGCTGATAGCGTCGCGGCTCCAGCGCGACCCCGATCCCATGACGGCCAACCTTCTCGAATTTGACCTGGAAGGTCTGGCCGTTTTTTGCGAAGGATTGGGCGAAAAACGCTTCCGGGCCACCCAGTTGTTCCGCTGGATTCACCAGCGGGGCGCTGCTGATTTTGATCAGATGAGTGATTTGGCCAAGTCCTTGCGCCAAAAGCTCCAGTCTCACGCGCACGTTTTGGCGCTGCCCGTGATCAGCCAGCACATATCGACCGACGGCACCATCAAGTGGCTGTTCGACGTCGGCGATGGCAATGCCATCGAATCGGTGTTCATCCCCGAAGACGACCGGGGCACCTTGTGCATTTCTTCCCAGGCCGGTTGTGCCGTGGGTTGCCGTTTTTGCTCCACCGGTCACCAGGGTTTCAGCCGCAACCTGAGCACGGGCGAAATTCTGGCCCAGTTGTGGTTTGCTGAACACTTTTTGCGCAAGCACCTCCAGACCGAAGAGCGCGTCATCTCCAATGTGGTGATGATGGGCATGGGGGAACCTCTGCAAAACTATTCGGCCCTGGTGCCGGCTTTGCGCGCCATGCTCGATGACCATGGCTATGGCCTGTCGCGTCGCCGGGTCACGGTGTCCACCTCGGGTGTGGTGCCCATGATCGAGCGCCTGTCGGCCGATTGTCCGGTGGCATTGGCGGTGTCTCTGCATGCCCCCCATGACGCCTTGCGCGACAACCTGGTGCCGCTCAACCGCAAATACCCGCTGGATGAACTGATGCAAGCTTGCATCGCTTATCTGGCCCATGCGCCGCGTGACTTCATCACGTTTGAATATTGCATGCTCGATGGCGTCAATGACCAGCCCGAGCACGCCCACCAGCTGATTGACTTGGTGCAAAAGCACGCCAGACAGGGCTTGCGCTGCAAGTTCAATTTGATCCCTTTCAACCCGTTCCCGGCTTCCGGTTTGTTGCGCTCGTCCCAGGCCCGTGTGCAGGCCTTTGCCAAACAATTGCAAGACGCCGGTCTGGTGACCACGGTGCGCAAAACGCGGGGTGACGACATCGATGCGGCTTGCGGGCAATTGGCCGGTGATGTAAAAGACCGCACACAAGTCCAAAACCGCATGGCGCAGCAGCGCACCATTGTGTGGTCGCCTGCCGCTGTGCCTCCACCCCAGGAGTCTGGTGATGTCTGAAATCCCGTCCTTGAATGCGCCTTCAGCCCCAGAATCCGGCCCTGCGCCAGAGGGCGCGCTGACCGCAGGTCAGCTGCTCCAAGCCGCGCGGCTGCGAGCGGGGGTGGATTTGCTGATGTTGTCGCTGAGCCTGAAAGTCCCTGTTGGCCGACTGGAGGCGTTGGAGGCCGACCAGCACCCGGCTGACCAGAGCCCCGTATTTGCCCGTTCGTTGGCGGCTGCGGTCAGCCGACGGCTGGGCGTGGATCCCGCGCCCATTTTGGCGTTGCTGCCGCAAGCGGCCAACTACCTTGAGCCCCATGGCGCTGTGCGCCATGCGCTCATCACACCGACAGCTTTTGCCCAGACACAACGGCCCGCAGCGAAATTCCGGGCCGCCACTTGGTCGACCGCGCTGGGGATGGTCTTGCTGATTGCGGCCTTGATTTGGTTGCCTGGCCCGTCCCAGTGGACTTGGGTCCATGGGGTTTGGGCCGCTCTGGGCGCAGGTGCCAACAACGAACGCGCTGTCACCGTCGAGCCCCAGGTGGTGCTGCCTGTGCCTGCAGCCCCCGAAGCCTTGCCGCTGGGGGCGGTGGTCGTCGTGCCATCGCAAGCCGAGTCGTCGGCCCCCGCGCCGGTGCCTCAAGCCCCCGTGGGCCAGTCCATCCGACCCGCATCCGCCAGTGATGTCATTGGCAGTGGGGCCCGTTCCGAGGTGAAACCATGAGCGTCCCATCCCCCATTGCCATCGCCGTGCCCGCACAGCGTCAAAGCCGCCAGTCCAAAGTGGTCTGGGGCTCCCGCGTGGTGACGGTGGGCGGCGGCGCTCCCGTGCGCGTGCAGTCCATGACCAACACCGACACGGTGGATGTGATCGGCACGGCCATCCAGGTCAAGGAACTGGCACTTGCTGGCTCCGAGATGGTGCGCATCACCGTCAACACGCCCGAGGCGGCGCAGGCTGTGCCGCACATTCGCGACCAACTCGACAAGATGGGCATCGACGTGCCCCTGATCGGTGACTTCCATTACAACGGCCACCGCCTGTTGACCGACTACCCGGCCTGCGCACAGGCGCTGTCCAAGTACCGCATCAACCCCGGCAACGTGGGCAAGGGCGACAAACGCGATGTGCAGTTCGGTCAGATGATCGAAGCGGCCATGCGTTATGACAAGGCCATCCGCATTGGTGTGAATTGGGGCAGCCTGGATCAGGAATTGCTGGCCGACTTGATGGACACCAACAGCCAGCGTGCCGCGCCTTGGGAAGCCCGTCAGGTGATGTACGAAGCCTTGATTTCTTCGGCCATTTCTTCTGCCCAGCGGGCCGAGGCCATGGGTCTCAACGGCGCGCAAATCGCGTTGTCGTGTAAGGTGTCGGGCGTGCAAGACCTGATCTCGGTCTACCGCGAGTTGGGCCGCCGCACCGATTACGCCTTGCACCTGGGCCTGACCGAAGCAGGCATGGGCACCAAGGGCACGGTGGCGTCGGCCACGGCCTTGTCCATCTTGCTGCAAGAAGGCATTGGCGACACCATCCGTGTCTCGCTCACGCCCCAGCCGGGTGAGGCGCGCACGCAAGAGGTGGTGATTGCCGCCGAAATTTTGCAATCGCTGGGCTTGCGCATTTTTGTGCCCAGCGTCACGGCATGCCCTGGCTGTGGTCGCACGACCAGCAGCACCTTCCAGGAATTGGCCAAGCAAATCGACGACTTCTTGCGCGCCCAGATGCCTGTCTGGCGCAGCCGCTACCCCGGGGTGGAAAACCTCAAGGTGGCGGTCATGGGTTGCATCGTCAATGGCCCGGGTGAAAGCAAGCACGCCGACATCGGCATCAGCTTGCCCGGCACGGGCGAGGCACCTGCCGCGCCGGTGTTCATCGACGGCGAAAAGCGCCTGACTTTGCGCGGCGAAGGCATTGCGCAAGAATTTCAGGGGCTGGTTGAAAACTACATCGAGAACCGTTTTGGTTCCGGATCTGCTGAGAAAAAATGAGCGAGCCTGTTCAAGTCACACCATCCCAAGCCACCCCCAAAACCACCAAGGCACAGCGCCTGGTGGGCGTGAAGGGCATGAACGATATCCTGCCGCCCGACTCGGCGCGCTGGGAATGGCTGGAAACCCAAGTCCGGGCCCTGATGGCCCGCTACGCCTACCGCAATGTGCGCTTGCCCATCGTGGAGCCGACCGCACTGTTTGTGCGCGGGCTGGGCGAGGTGACCGACATCGTCGAAAAGGAGATGTACTCCTTTGAAGACCGGCTGAACGGTGAGCAACTTACCTTGCGTCCCGAAGGCACGGCGGGTCTGGTGCGTGCCGTGGTCGAACACAACCTGCTGTACGAAGGTGGCAAGCGCTTGTACTACATGGGCCCGATGTTCCGCCACGAGCGGCCACAACGCGGGCGTTACCGCCAGTTCCACCAGATTGGCGCCGAGGTGCTGGGCTTTGGGGGCCCTGAGGTCGATGCCGAACTCATCTTGCTGGCCAACGACCTCTGGAAAGAACTGGGGCTGAAAGACGTGCGCCTGGAACTCAACAGCCTCGGGCAGCCGGCCGAACGTCAGGCACACCGCGCGGCGTTGATCGCCCACCTCGAACAGCACAGCGATGTGCTGGATGAAGAAGCCAAACGCCGCCTGCACAGCAACCCACTGCGCATTCTGGACACCAAGAACCCGGCCATGCAGTCCGTGGTCGAGTCGGCGCCGCGCCTGCTTGATTTTTTGGGCGAAGCCTCGTTGGCACACTTCACTGCGGTCAAAGCGATCCTGGACGCCAACGGCGTGGCCTACAGCATCAATCCGCGGCTGGTGCGGGGCATGGATTACTACAACCTCACCGTGTTCGAGTTCATCACCACCAGCCTGGGCGCTCAGGGCACGATCTGTGGCGGTGGCCGCTACGACTACCTGGTAGAGCAAATTGGCGGCAAGCCATCGCCTGCCGTGGGCTGGGCGCTGGGTGTCGAGCGCGTGCTCGAATTGATCAAGGAGCAGGGCGAGGCCTTGCCCGAACTGGCACCCGATGTGTACGCCATCATTCCCGAGACGGCTGCACTGCCCGTGGCCATGCAGGTGCTGCAAGCCTTGCGTGCCCAAGGCGTGACGGCCCAGATGCACGCCGGCAGTGGCGAAGGCATGGGCAGCATGAAGTCCCAATTCAAGAAAGCCGATGCCTCGGGTGCGCGTTTTGCCCTGGTGTTCGGGGCCGAAGAATTGGCGCAAGGCCGGGTGGCGGTCAAATCGCTGCGCGACGGCGCAGGTGCCCAGCGGACAGAGTCTTTGGCCACGGCGGCCGACTGGGCCCACAGCCTACAATCTTCGCTTTGATGCGCAACCAGCAGTACAACACACACCATGGCCAAAGCACTCGACCTTGAAGAACAAGAACAACTCGACCAGATCAAGCATTTCTGGCGCACCTGGGGCAACCTGATTTCCTGGGTGCTGATTGCCGTGCTGGGCAGTTACGCCGCCTGGAATGCTTACCAGTATTGGGAGAGAACCCAGGCGGTCAAAGCCGCTGCGCTGTACGACGAAGTCGAACGCGCCGTGGCCTCGGGTGAGGTGTCCCGTGTCGAGCGCAGTCTGGCCGACATGAAAGACAAGTTTGGCTCGACGCAATTTGCCCAGCAATCGGCGTTGTTGGCGGCCAAAAGTCTCCACGCCCAGGGCAAGTCCGACGCGGCGCGTGACGCTTTGGCTTGGGTGGCCAGTGGCGCCTCCGACAAGGCTTACCGCGACATTGCACGTTTGCGTCTGGCCGCTTTGCAGCTCGACGCCAAGGCCTACGACGACGCGTTGAAGCAACTGGGCATGGAGTTCACGCCGGCGATGGCCGGTCTGGCGGCCGACCTGCGTGGCGATGTCTTGCAAGCCAAGGGCCAAACCGCTGAAGCCATCTTGGCCTACCAGCAGGCTTGGCAAAAATTGGCAGACACCCCTGATTACCAGCGTTTGGTGCAAGCCAAACTCAACGCCTTGGGCATCGACCCTGATGCGGCGGCTGTTTCGGAGACTGCAAAGTGATGACTGTCTTTTCGCACATCGGGTCGCGCTTGACTTTGCTGGGGGTCTTGGCGCTGTCGATCGCCGCTTGTTCCAGCGCGCCTGAGAAGCCGCAGCCCGCGGCTTTGCCGGCCGTGACGGGCCAGTTGGCGGTGCAAAAAGCCTGGACCAACAGCGTGGGGCCTGTGACCACGCCGCTGTTGGCCTCGGTCCATGGCGACCAAGTGGCGGTGGCCTCTACCCAGGGCCAGGTGGCCTTGATCAGCGCGAGCACGGGCCAGGATGTCTGGCGCATCAAGCTCGACAACCCCATTCAGGCGGGCGTGGGTGGCGATGGTCAGCGCTTTGCCGTGGTCACGCAAAACAACGAAGTGGTGGCGATCGAAGCCGGCAAGGTGGTGTGGCGTTACCGCCTGCCCGCAGTGTCTTACACCGCCCCCCTGGTCGCTGGTGCCCGCGTTTTTGTATTGACGGCCGACCGTGCGGTCACCGCGCTGGATGGCGCGTCCGGGCAAAAACTCTGGACCCAGCAGCGCAGCGGCGATCCCCTGGTGTTGCAACAAGCCGGCTTGTTGGTCCCGTTTGGCGACACCTTGTTGGCCGGCTGGGGCGGGCGCCTGGTTTCTTTGAACCCGACCACAGGCGCTGTGCGTTGGGAAACACTGGTCGGCTCGTCGCGTGGCACCAACGAAGTGGAACGTTTGGTGGATGTGGTTGCCGGCGCCAGTCGCCTGGGCAACGCGGTGTGCGTGCGCGCATTCCAGGCGGCCGTGTCGTGTGTGGCTGCCGACCGTGGCACGGTCCTGTGGTCGCGTCCAGCGCAAGGCCATGTTGGCCTGGACGGCGATGAGCAGTTTGTTTTTGGTGCCGAGTCCGACAGCAAGGTCGTGGCTTGGCCGCGTCAAGGGGGGCAGCCCGCCTGGACGCAAGAGGGCTTGCGCTTTCGGGGCCTGACGGCACCTTTGGTGCTGGGGCGCTCGGTGGTGTTGGGTGATGACAAGGGCTTGCTCCATTTCCTGTCGCGTCAGGATGGGCAGCTTTTGCAGCGCTTGAGCACGGACGGCAGTGCCATTGTGGGCAAGCCGGTGGCCGCAGGCCAAACTTTGGTGGTGGTGACACGCACCGGGGGCGTCTTCGGATTTCGCCCTGAATGATGGATCGGAAAATTTTTAAGTGAAACCTGTATTGGCCCTCGTAGGCCGCCCCAATGTGGGCAAATCCACGCTGTTCAACCGACTCACCAAGAGCCGGGACGCCATAGTGGCCGATTTTGCGGGCTTGACCCGTGACCGCCATTACGGCAATGGCAAACAAGGCCGTCAGGAATTCATCGTCATTGACACGGGCGGTTTTGAGCCCGATGCCAGCAGCGGCATTTACAAAGAGATGGCCAAACAAACGCAGCAGGCGGTGGCCGAGGCGGATGTGGTCATTTTCGTGGTCGATGCGCGCGGCGGCTTGTCGGCGCAAGACCACGACATCGCCAAGTACCTGCGCAAGATCGGCAAGCCCTGTCTGTTGGTGGCCAACAAGGCCGAAGGCATGCTCGAAGGCATCCAGCTCACCGAGTTTTATGAATTGGGCCTGGGCGAGGTGATTGCCATCTCGGCCGCGCACGGCCAAGGCACGCGCGGCCTGGTGGAACTGGCGCTCGAGTCCCTCCACCTGCCCGAAGAGCCGGAAGAAACCGAAGCAGACCCTTCGGTCGTCAAGCTGGCCGTGGCCGGGCGCCCCAACGTGGGCAAATCGACCCTGATCAACACCTGGCTGGGGGAAGAGCGTCTGGTGGCGTTTGACATGCCTGGCACCACGCGCGATGCGATTTCGGTGCCCTTTGAGCGCCAGGGTCAAAAGTTCGAGCTGATCGACACCGCCGGTTTGCGCCGCAAGGGCAAGGTGTTTGAAGCCATCGAGAAGTTTTCGGTCGTCAAAACCCTGCAAGCCATCGAGTCGGCCAACGTGGTGCTGTTGCTGCTCGACGCCGAGCAGGGCGTGACCGACCAGGATGCGCACATTGCCGGCTATGCGCTCGAAAGCGGTCGCGCCATGGTGCTGGCCGTGAACAAGTGGGATGCGGTCGATGAATACCAGCGCCAGTTGGTGCAGCGTTCCATCGAAACGCGGCTGCCTTTCCTGAGCTTTGCCAACATGCATTTCATCTCGGCCAAAAAGCGTCAGGGATTGGGCCCCGTTTGGGCCTCCATCATCCAGGCGCACAAATCGGCCATGTGCAAGATGAGCACGCCGGTGTTGACGCGCTTGCTGCTGGAGGCGGTTCAATTCCAGAGCCCGCAGCGTGGCGGCATGTTCCGACCCAAGCTGCGTTATGCGCACCAGGGCGGCATGAACCCGCCGGTGATCGTGATCCACGGCAATTCGCTGGAACACGTCACCGACACCTACAAGCGCTTTCTGGAAGGGCGTTTTCGCAAGGCCTTCAGTTTGTCGGGGACGCCGCTGCGGATCGAAATGAAAACATCCACCAACCCTTATGCAGACAAGGAATCCGGCTGAGATGTGAGGAAATCCACTTTTCTCAAAAATCGCCGCCATCCCCCTGTGGTAAGGTCGCAGCTTCAAAACTTCTGAACACGGAGAATATCGTGAGCAACAAAGGTCAACTTTTGCAAGACCCCTTCTTGAATGCACTGCGCCGCGAGCATGTGCCCGTCTCGATTTACCTCGTGAATGGCATCAAGCTGCAAGGCCAGATTGAATCGTTCGATCAGTACGTGGTGCTCTTGCGCAACACCGTCACCCAGATGGTTTACAAGCACGCCATTTCGACCATCGTTCCCGGTCGTTCTGTGACTTTCAGCACACCCGAAACGGGTGAAATCACGGCTTGATGCGGTGGTTTTTTTGACCGGCGGTCTCAAACCACCGCCAGAGGCTGCTGACATTGTCTGAAACATCTTCCAACCTGCCTGCGCCGACCTTATTGGGCGGCGTTGACTTTGGGCTGCCGCATTTCGATGCCGACCTGCAAGAGCTGGGTCTGTTGGCCGAATCCGGGGGCCTCAAGCCGGTGGTCCGCCTCACCTGCAAACGCAAAGCGCCCGACCCGGCGCTGTTTGTGGGCAGCGGCAAGGCCGACGAAATCAAGGAACTGGCCCTGATGCACGGCGCGGTCGAGGTCTTGTTTGACCAGGCCCTGAGCCCGGCGCAGCAGCGCAACTTGGAACGCCACATCGGCTTGCCCGTGAACGACCGCACCTTGCTGATCCTGGAAATTTTTGGCCAGCGTGCACGCAGCCACGAGGGCAAGTTGCAGGTGGAACTGGCCCGCCAGCAGTACCTGAGCACGCGCCTGGTGCGTCGCTGGTCGCACCTGGAGCGGCAAAGCGGCGGCATCGGTATGCGGGGTGGCCCGGGCGAGACGCAGATCGAGCTGGACCGGCGCATGATCAATGACTCGATCAAGCGCATCAAAGAGCGCCTGGTCAAAGTCAAACGCCAGCGCAACACCCAGCGCCGTCAGCGCGAGCGGCGTGACACGTTCAACATTTCTCTGGTGGGCTACACCAACGCGGGCAAGTCCACCTTGTTCAACGCCCTGGTCAAGGCGCGGGCTTTTGCCGCCGACCAGTTGTTTGCCACGCTGGACACCACCACGCGCCAGCTGTATCTGGGGGAGGCGGGGCGTTCCGTGTCCCTGTCCGACACGGTGGGATTCATCCGTGATCTGCCGCACGGTCTGGTCGAGGCTTTTCAGGCGACATTGCAAGAGGCCACGGAAGCCGATCTGCTGCTCCATGTGGTCGATGCCGCCAATCCGGATTTCCCGGAGCAAATGGCCGAGGTGCAAAAAGTATTGGCCGAGATCGGCGCCGACACCGTGCCCCAGTTGCTGGTGTTCAACAAGATCGATGCGCTGGACGCCGAGCGTTATCCCCTGCACATGCAGGACCACTACGAGCTGGACGGGGTGCCTGTGCCCCGGGTGTTTTTGAGTGCCCAATCC
>ERZ1292630.398-Hain-H41-02um-R3-398-length-46292-cov-8_pt1 | contig 46292 bp, 32 predicted proteins | sample MGYA00564408_ERZ1292630 | MGnify/ENA primary metagenome ERZ1292630 (study PRJEB36523, sample SAMEA6512641) | groundwater metagenome | collected 2019-01-08 | study: AquaDiva: Metagenomics assemblies of 32 groundwater samples
GGGGGGGCGGGGGGAGTGCGACTTGCACCAAGTGATACGAACGAGATCCAGCGCGAGACATGAGAGGAAAGGGGGGCGCAGGGAGCGCCGTGTTAAGAGGTATCGATTTCGAACACTTCGGAAACTTTGACCAGCAGGGGCTTGAGATGGCCGTTGCCGGGACCTAGGAAAGTGTCAAGCTCCGCAAAGCGTTGCCGACGCACCTCTTCCTTTTCATTCGGGTTGACGGCGCACAGCGTGATCTTGAGTGCCTCCAAGAAGCGGTCCTCACCAAGGACCCTGCGCACTTCCCGCTCCTCGTCGGACTGGGGATCACCGAGGTCATCGTCGGGCTCGCTCAGAATGGCGGTCACCTCGGTTTTGAGGGCGTCGCAGGCATTCTTCGTCTCAAGTTCCATTGCCGCTGTCTTCATGACTGCCTCGGGCGCGTTCATACTGATCGTGTCCCTCACATCGGCGGTGGTCCGCTGAAAGATTCGCTCGACCGGGGCCGCGGCGGGTGCAGGCTGCGCGGCGCCGCCTCCGCCGGCGAGGAGGGCCTTCATCTCCTCCTTTGAGAAGCGCCCACCCTTCATCGCCGCCGGCGCCATCACAGGCGGTGCAGCCGCTGTGGACGCCACGTTGCGCACTTCTCCAGGCTTCCTCGGATGTTGCTCCGCGATCTGTGCCAATGCGGCACGGGCTCGCTCTGAATGCGCGTCGAGTGTAGCTTGAAATTTGGATAGGTGAGCTTTCACGCACGGCGCCTGCAGAACCATTTCGACCGTGGGCCGGGACGAGCTCGACTTCCGCAGCAGCGCGAGGCACAGCTGCTTGATGTCATCGGCGACGTGGCTCCCAGTCATGCGGTCGGGTTCTTCGCCGACGACCTTTTTGCGCAGCTCGCCGAACGACTTCGCCTCAAACGGCTTCTTCAAGTTGATCATCTCGTAGAGGATGACTCCAAGGCTCCACACGTCGACTTTGTTGTTGTACGGCAACTTCTGGCACAACTCGGGGGCGAAATAGTACGGCGTGCCGCAGATCGTGCTGGCAAGCGCCATGGTGTAGTTGAGTTGTTTTGAGAAGCCAAAATCACCAATTTTCACCGTGCCGTTGGTCAACAGAAACACGTTGGCTGGTTTCAGGTCTCGGTGAAGGAAGTGCTGCTTGTGGAGCTGCCGCAACCCAAGGGCTATTTGGACGAAGTAGTCCATAATGGTTTCTTGCGGGATGGGCCGGTTGTTCTTTTGGCTATCGAGAATCAGCTTCTCGAGGTCGTTGTTGTCCGCGTACTCCATCACAATGTGTAGTACCTCCTTGTCCGTGAACGCTTCGACGAAGCCAACGATGTTGGGGTGGTCGAGCTTCGACATGGTCCTGACCTCATTGTAGGATTCCTGCTTCTTGTGCTCCGGTTTGGTGCTTAGGTCCACCTTCTTGCAGACGTAGGTCACGCCCGTCACAACGTGCTCCACAAGATAGGCAGTGCCGTAGTTGCCGCTGCCCAGCTCGCGAATGACCTTGTAGTTGTCCATGAGACTTTCCGTTTCGCTGGCACTAAACTGCCTCTGTGTGTGAAAGAGGGGGGTTTCAGAGACAAAAAACCCCAATGTTGCACGGCGCAGCCCTCCTTTGTATTCGAGCCACGTTTGCCCTCGGAGCACAAACGAAACAAACACATGCCCACACACCACAGACCCAAACGTGGAGCTCGGGACGGCGTGCCCCGACGTTCAAGCGGGGAGGAACGAGGGGGGAACGGATGGAAGTACATAGAGGGAGGTACGCGGCGTGTTTCTACATTTCTCGTGGTGGGGGCTACAGCTATCTGAGAGCTACTGTCTAGTGCGTCGTTGCAGGCCGTAGCTTCCCATAGGTCAGGTGAACGTGAGGGTCATCTTGCACGTCGTCCCAGGCGGCACACCGTTGCGCGAATTGGGCTGCGGCCTCCGGGGCCGATTCAGCCGATGGTGCGTCTAACGTGATGTCCTTGTACAAGGTAGATCGCTGCACATAGTCTTTGAAGTGCCGCCCGTAGACCTCCTGCCGGTGCACGGTATTGCGCACGTTGTGCGCCTTTAAGTGCAGACCGATGAACTTGAGGCACGAATCCGCCGCGCTCAAACCCGGAAACTTTGGCCTGACCGACTCCACATCGATCAGTGCCCTGGCGATGTTCTCATACATGGTACGCTGGACATACTGCTCTGACGAAATCGTTGACATCTTCGACGCGTCAAAGGGTAACTTTGAGGGCTCAGGCAGCGCCGCGCCGCGTACGAACACCCACGGTCGACGGAGGAACCGGTCGAGAGCTTCTTGAGAACTCAATTTGTAGAATTTGCCCTCGTACGTCACCGTCAACGCATCCAGACCAAGAACGGCGGTTGGCTGGGTCACTCCCTTGAGCCCTTTGTGGTGCCTCGTGTCGTAGAGCACGACGGGGCAGCATCCAAATAGCTCAATCGACTTGGCAGCCGAGGACGCTGCACGAATTGGCAAAGCCGTGGGGATGGGCTGCGGTGCCGGCGGAATCTCACCCGTAAGGCGCTGCGGCTCCTTCATAAACTCTTCCAAGTACTCCGCGGCGCTAAAGTGGTACACCAGGCCGCAGTGCAGTACCGCGAACTGCCGAAGGGAGCCAACATCGACGAGTTCCTCGTTTCGAAGCCACATTCGCGGGCAGTACTCTTTGAACACGGACAGTTGCGACTGAAAGACTGATTCCGGGGTGGCCGTGTCGTGCAGCCGCGCGGGGTAGCCCAGCACTTGGGCGAGCCGCAACGCATCGCGTCGTGCCTGCGACACCCTGGCTTCGTTGACCATGGCAATGAGACCGGCGTTGCCGTACGGTGCTGCCGACATGAGGTGCGAAATTCGCTTTTGCTTGTCCAGCGCCGCGACGGCGGGAAAGGCGCGGCCAGCAAACTGCAGCACCTTGTGAATAGCGACGCTGGCGCGTTGCAGCTCCACGACCTCCGTGACAGACCGAGGAAGGTTATGCAGAACCGCCCCTGCACGCATCACATCGACGCAACAGAGTCGGCACGCGAGCAGTCGCGCCAGGTCCGAGTCCGCCAGTTCTCCCGCTGAGAAAATAACTTTACCGCACGCCTCTGCGACATCTCCAAGGCGAGCCTTTTGATCGAGACCCCATCTCAACAGCTTCGACAGGTCGACATAGACAGCGCCGAGGTTGTGCGCCAAATGGTGCGCCATGTTGCGGTGGCCGCGCTGCAGAAGTTCCTGCGACGTTGGGTCCTCCATGACCGCGAACACTGAGCCCTGCGGGGCGCCAGATCCTGCCGCGGCCGCTTCTGGCGGTGGAAGCCGCCAGTAGTACAGCGGATTCTTCAAAAACCGCATTAACGTGAAGTCGCTGTCGAAGAAGAAAACGCGATTCCGGACGACGCAGGCTCGCGGCAGTTTGAGGTCCGCGAGCTTCTTTTTCTTGGCCTCGAGCGCTTTTGTCATCTCCTCCAGCTCTTCGGGAGACAGGTCCTGGTCGGGCTCGTCGTCTTCCGGCTCGTCGTCGGCTGGGGGTGGCTCTTCGCTCTCGACGGGGACCTCCTCAACCTCTTCGGGGACCTCCACTTCTTCGCCCTCTTCGTTCACCGTTTTCACCATTCGAATGACCTTTTCCGCCTTGGGCTCTGGCGCGGCCGGTGGCGGGGGTGGGGGTTCCTCGCCATGGATTTGGCGGCCTGCTGCCCTCCACGACGTCGGCGCCGGGACACCATGCCGACGATCATCGAGGACGACGGGATCCGTCATTCCAAAGTGGCTCATGTCCTTCGCGCCGCGAGCGACCAGTTCCATGGCCTCGTCGTACGTCGTCACGAGCGGATTTTCGAGCAACGACAGGCGGAAGCTGAGGCTCGGTCCCAGGAGGTCCTGAACCACGCGCTGCACGCACTCCATGCCTTGATCCGCAACCACGTCGACAATGGCGACTCGCCGCTCTGGTAGCGCTCCGGTGACGTTCGCAAGGTTCCCCGCCTCGGTGTCGTACGCGGCGGCCAGGTCTTCCTTGACGGATTCAGCGGTCGCTGGCTGTGGGGCCTCTTCTTCTTCTTCGGGGTCAGCTTCCTACTCCTGAACATCATCGGCGCCGATGTTGCGTCGGCGCCAGCGGCGAAGTTCAAGCTCCCGCGCCCGTTTCATCTTGCGCAGCTGCTTCTCCTTGAGCGCCGCGAGTTTAGCCGTCACCTCGGAGTTGCGTTTCGCCAGTTCCGGAGCGACTTTGCGCGCGACGAAGCTATCCTGCGACAGCTTCAGCTGCACCACCGCTTCTGGAACCGCCCCGACTTCCAGCAAGTGGACGGCTTCCGCCTCGGCTGTTGGCTCCCCGACGACGAGCCATCCCTTCGACGCGAACGGCTCCAGATGCAGCATCAGTCCGGCGGCTACCTCGCGCATCGTCTTCGCCACACGCTCAACCTTGGCTTCAGGATCCTCCGGCTCGAACTCGAGGGCTTTAGCGTTCGCGGCTTCCTCATCTTCGTCAAGGTCATCCACGTCTTCTCCGGCTTCCACCGCCGCTTCTCTGGCCGCTTGAGCGGCGGCAACGACATCCTTCAACTTCAACTTTGCGACTTCGTCGTCGTCGGCCTGCTGCAACCGCGCGAGGGCATCGACGGCGACTTTCAGGTGCGGCGTGCCGACCGAGGAGGGGATTGCGAGCGAGCCGACCCATCCGCCGTCCGGCGCGGTCGCGGCGGCGACGACACTTCGCAGGAACGTTGGTTGCAGCGAAAACTGGGGAATGCCGAACGTCGACGTGAGGTACTGCGCGAGCGTCGTCTTGCCGGACGATGACACCCCGACAATCCAAAAGCGTGGGGGCGGCACCTGCCACCGCGGATGCATGGTCGGGGCAGGAGGCATGTATCGCGACGGGCACAGCTTGAATTGGTCTAGCGCGTCAAGCGAACTGAAGAGGTACCGACTGCCTCGATACGTCAGCCATACGCCTGGATCCCCCGTGACGAGCGTCCGTCGCTTCATCAAACTGACAGGACAAAATCTTAACGTGCTGCCGAACTGGTGAATCGCCTTTTTGCCAGGGACGACCGCCGGATTCTGCTGAGCGGCTGCCCCATCCGCGGCGTCCTCTGGCTCAACCTCCGGATCCACCGCCAGCTCCTCGCCATCCTGGGGCGGCACGCACTTGACGCTGAGCTTGCTGACGTGGTGGGCGATGGTGGCGACGGCCGCGGTGAGATCCAACGAATAGAGATTCATATTGAAGACGGCTGGTGCCGCGGGTGACGTCCCGCTCGTGTCTTCCGAGGATGCCGTCCACGTCTGGAGTGTCTTAGCGATGAGCTTCCGGTATTGCTTGGCATCGGTCGGATCAAACGGTTTGACAGCTTTCACCGACGCGGCTGCCGGCACTACCGCAGCGCCGTCGTCGTCCACAGGTGCAGGCTGTGCCTCTGCGGAGTCGTCAGCGGCGTCGTCGCCATCCTCCGGCGCGGCTTCTTCAGCAGCCTCCTCGTCGGGATTGACGGGCTTCGTGTTTTCGAGCAGCACCGCGTAGGGCGGCAGGCAGTTCCTCTTCACGAGGTTCTCAAGGGCGGCGTCACTGAGCAGCGTCCCATCCGCGCAGACGAGCACGGGCGGAAACCGCTTTTTAGCTCGGAGCGCGGTGGAGATATCCTGCGCCAGTCGGGCTTCGGTCGTGACGACGATCGGTTGTTCGGAAACATCCGCGGCAGCGGCGGTAGTGGTTTCTTCCGGCGCCTTCTCGTCTTCCTCATCGACCTTCTTTTCCGCTTTCTTCGACGCTGGCTTCTTGTCGGCGGCGCCACCCGCTTTTTTCTTCTTCGCATCCGCCTCGCGCTGTTTTCGCTTGCGCTCCTCGCGCGCGGCGATCGCTTTGGCGTCGGCGGTCTTCCGAGCCTCGAGAATGTCGCCGCGGCGCTTCGTCTCACCGAGGTATGCCGCCCAAACGCCGTCGTAGTCGGCAAGCGTCATGGCTGTCAAGTTTAGCGACTCACATAGGAGGTCTTTCAGCCCGTCGGCGGGGATTCCAGCGTCATTGAGCACGGTGCACTTGTTCGACATGATCAAAACCGGCTCTTGGCACGCGAGACCATAGGGCATGTCAAGGAAACGGTCAGGCGAGGCGACGAACGATTGCAGCCGTGCTTGGGACGTGAAGCAGTAGGCGACGTTGCGGTAATGACAGCTGAAAACCCAGGATCCAGAGACGAATACGCCGTGCTCGAAGAACGTCACTGGACAGTTGTTCTGGAATGCGGAGAGCTGGACACCCGCCTCCATCATCGACTTAAGCTTCAAGTCGGCGAGTTGAGCGTCGCCTTCCGGTCCTGATTCAATTCCCTCAGTGGACTCGGCAGGCAATTGCGGGAGGACTGGAGCGACGGAAGGCTGAAGAGCCAGCCGACGGGCAACAAAGGCTGCGGCGGCCGCTGTGTTGTCCGACAAGTCTACGCAAGAGAGCCGTACCAGCCGATCGCGGTCGGTGGCGATGCGGTACGCGGAGAGGAGCGAAGTTAAGTCCGCCGCAGTACGTCCGTCTTCCGCATCACAGGTTGTTCGCGGTCGAGCCGCCGCCACGGCAACGGAGAGATCGAAAATAAACTTGCGCCGCTGAATGGCGGCGGCCTTGGCGGCTTCTCGAGAGGCGATCTGCTCCGGTTCCAAAGGGGTGCCCGTCTCGTCAACCTCCGGCGGCTCCTCTTCTTCCGGTTCGTCGAGCACGGGATCCGGGGCGTCCTCTTCGGTCGCTTGAAGCTCGCCAGCGTCGATTTTCGCACGGCGCTCCAGCCGGCGTTCGCGCTTGGCCCGGCGATCGGCCTTGCCCGCGACCGCCTTCGCCTTCGCCGCGACTTGGTCGGCTTCTGCCTTGCGCAAATTTGACTCCTTAGAGAGAGAATCGGCCAAGGAGGCCTCACTCGATGTTCGCCACATTCCGGCGATTGACGCATCGCACGTGACTTCCACAACTGCTTGCGGCGGGTCGACGATGCTGCACTGTCGCGCGAAGTCGTCCATGGCCTCCAGTGCGGCTGCGGGGAATGCCGGAATGTCGCCTATGACGTAGCCCAGATGTCGGGTACGCGGCAGTGCCAAGGCCCGCGCCACGAGGGCAGCTTGCAGGTCCATAGGGAGCGAGCCGCTTTCCTTAACCGCCGATGTCACCTTCCTGCCAAGTGGATCGGACGCGTCGTCGGAGGCGGCAAGTGCCAGTACCGCGACGTCGACGTTGGGAATCCCCAATTGGTGCGCGATGGCGGCCGCCAAGGCGGACTTGCCGGAACTCGGAGGCCCCGTCACGAGAATGCGGTTGGCGACGTTGGCCGCTCCTCGCAGGGTCCTGGCCGCGGCGCGGACGGGATCTAAATCGGCCGGAAGGTAATGCGACATCGGATCGCTAAGGCGCGGGGTGGGCTCCGGTTCCGCGGGTGCGTCCCACACGTCGGCAGACGTATGCCTCGCCGCACTCGCTTCTAGATGCAGCAAGAAGCGGCGTAACACCTCGACCGCGTCCGCTCCGCTGCCGTGGAGTTCCGCGAGGTTCTCAATGGTGTGTCGGAATGCGTCGAAGGCCATGTGGCCAGTCGGAGATACGGCATCGAGGTACACGCGACGACACGCAATAGCTGACCTTTTCTCGGTCACGTTGGCGTAGTGAAACCGCATGAATGCGGCGAACCACTTTCCGAAGGTTTCTTCGGACAACACCGGAGGCCCGCCAGGGCCGTGCACCTTGGTCGCGTTTGCGGTGGCGGTGATGGCCGCCCAGTGCCTGTCGTAGATTGCTGCATGGGTGGGCTGCGGCTTCAACGTCATAAAATTCATCAGTTCTACGGGGACGTGCGCGGCGCCAGCAATCGTCTGCACATTCGCCAGCGGAAATAGGGGCGCCGCGGCCTTTTCCACGTCTAGGATGCAATCACGGAGTGCCTCAAGGAGGGCGACGTGAGGAAGCAAGTGATCGTTGTCATTGGCGTCGTGCTCCCCAAGATTTGTTGTGATGCCTGCGACGTGGAGCCAGGCGCCGAGGGCGTGCCGCAGCAATTTGTGCAACCAGCGGAAGGGTACAGCGTCTGTTTTCGGGGCGGACGCTGGGCGTTCTGGGTGGTCTGTAGCGGCGTTCTCCGGCGGTGCCGTATGGCTGCTGGCGATGGTCGCCTGCGTGAACGACGTGAGAAGCTTCTTGACGAGCGGCAGCGACTGGGCCACACTTTCGCTGTCGTCGCAGTTGGCGTGACATGCCCGATGGACCGCGGCACACAACGCGGCGGCGTCCGCCAGTGACATGTGGACGTCGACCGCGGCAACGGCGGCCGGCGGCGGCGCTCCTTCCGACGGCGTTTGCGCCAGCGACGGGCCGGACGATACCCCGGAAGGGACGGATGACCATAATTGAGTCATCAATTGTTTAAAAACGGTTGCCGCCGCTGCGGCGGTCAACGGAGCGGCAGCAGCCATTTGACACGGAAAGATCAGGAGAGAGAATGAGTCTGCGTGCGCTGAAGGGTGGATGCCGATCGCATCACCGTCAGACATGGATCCATTCGCTCATCACCTACAGCCACTCGACGCTAACTTACAATGGTGCAAAGCTAGTCCGGCTGGAGACCTTCGCGTAGTGCGGTTTCGTACCGTTCCCTCAACACGCGCAAGTCTTCGGTTGTAAATTTGATCTTCAGCGCCCTCTCGATGATTTCGTCGGGATTTTTCCCCTCATGAAGCGCCCTCATCCTGGGAAGTAGCTGATCGAGCTGCTGCGACAGAATGCTCTTTTCTTCCCATTTCAAGAGACAGATGGCGACCCGAAAGATTATCTTCCATCCTTCACAGAAGAAGATGTCCCAAACACGGAGTACCGCGCGAAAACTAAAATGATACACGAAAAGTGTTAAGAACCACTGGCTGGCGAAAAAACTCATGTCGCAACCCACCTGCTCGAGATGCGCCGCCACCTTGGGGATGCACTTTTCTAACAGCTTGCGCAGCTGGTAAAAGAACATTTGCAGCATCGGGAAGCCCGGCCGAAACAGTTCGCGCATGCGGTAGGTGTTGTGATTCATCAGCTGGTGCAGGCACCAAAACGCCTCCTCCTCGTTCATACGGGTGAGCAACGTGCCGACGATGAAGCCCATGCCTTGCACATAGCCGACCTCCGGGTCGATGGCTGCGTAGGCGCGAAGGATATTGCGGAGATGATTTTGTCCCTCTCCATCCACATCGCGGAACAATGTATGCGTCGGAAACGTCCGGCCTAAATCACGTTCGATCAGGGAATCCACCTCGGCGGGAAGCCGCTTGGCCGTCAATGCGCGAAACACGCCGCTGTTGGCCGGACTGTCCATCTGGGACCGGGAAGACGTCAGCAGTTGCCAGATGAGGCCGCGGACCTCGTGCGGAATGCCTTTGCGCGAGCGCTCTTTCACCTTTTCGAACTTCTTTTTCATCATCGCTTCCCACTCACGGGCCATGTTGCTCCACTTGATCTCTCGTCTTTCCACGCGAACGCCGTCAATGGTCCGCACATAACGCAGCTCTTCCTCGACGGCCTCCTCCGTTGGCAGCTCGAATCCGAATTGGTCGACGAACGTTGTCTTGGTCACCCCCGGAGATCCCGCCGCCGTGGAGGACGATGCGCCCCCGCCAGTGTGGCCGACGCTCGGGGAGGACACGACGGGCGACGCCGCACTATCCGTATCAATGGAGATCACGGCTTGGCTGCCGGAACGCTCAGGAGACGACATGAACTTCCCGCAATAAAACGGAGGTAGACACGAATGCTGTCCCCCCCGCGACAAGATACATGTAGTGCATTGCATGAGTGGAAGTGGCACGTGTGTGAAGGGGATTCATCCGTGCGCTGGCGCAGCGCTGCAGCACAACAGGGAAGGACATTTGCCACTATGACGATGCGGCGGCTGTTGCTGGGTCACTGTGGTGCACAGAGAACGGGTCGTTCTCCCACTCGCCGACGGCGACTAGGGTCCACGCGACGTGGGGGCTGGCACGGTGGATGCGATAGTCCTTGGCGAAGCGCAGCGTCGGCGTCACGACGCCAGGGGGAACGCGCAGTCGGTCGAAGAAGCCGAGGTTAGCTCGACGACGAATCTCGGGATTCGGTCCCTCGCACGTCGCTTTCAGAATCAGCATTAGGAAGTCAGCCACCGCCACGACTTTCACGGCCACGAGCTTCGCGGGGGGGTCCAACTTTGCTTTGGGCCCCGATGTCGACGGCAGGTCCGCCTCGATGGCGGCCACGACCGACCGGAACGCGGGGTCTTTGACGAAGGTGGTGTCCACCAGGCCTGGCATGTCGGCCGCCAGGGTGGCGACGCGGGCGGACAGTCCCACCGACGCTTCCCTGATGTGCCGCAGCGCCTTCCACACCGTGAACAGCTCCTCGCCGATGATGTACGGGACAATGTGAGACACCACAAACTTCCAAGGCAGTCTTCTCAGCCTGAGCCGAACTCGGTCGGTGACCACGCAACCGCAGGCCTTGAGCGCACCGCCGGCCGCGGCGTGGCTCGTACTGTGGTACCGGTCCTCCGCGTGCTGAGACAGAGCCTTCACGGTGTCCTGCGAGAACTCGTGCCACGCGATATCGGCGGAGAGAATTCGCCGACATTGGTCCATGCAACTGGCGAACTCCCCCTTGTCGAAAGCCATCTTGGCAATGCCGCAAACGGCGTGCTCGCTTCTCGGATTTGCGGCGATGACATCGTCGTAAATGGCCTTCGCGTCTGCCCACTGCCCCGCGGTTCTGAGCCCTCGGGCTTTTTCCACCATCTTGTGCTCCTTGTACGCAGCGCTGTGCTCTAGCATGTCTTCCCAATCAGGGTCCATCGGAAAGGGCAGGTAAATAAATGGGCTGTGCCTCATCTCGCTCGATCTCACAGCCCCAGGCATAGCGAGGAGCTTGGCGACGTTTTTCTTGTGGCGATACGCGCAGGCGATGTGCAATGGGAAAACAAACCCGCTCGTCCGAATCAACGGACTGCATTGCCCACGCTCGTCGTCCTCCAACAACGGATTGAAGCAGCCGAACGCACCGGCGACGCGCTGTGCCGATGAAGGAGGCGCCGCCAGAATGTCGAGGAAGTCGGGATAGCCGCGGGCTGCTGTCGTCAACACGAGAAGGCTGAACACGTTGTCATGTTGTTGTCCCAAATAGCGCGCCAAGTTGGCTCGTCGCTCCGCCATCAGCTTGGTCCACTTGCGATGGCACTGGAAGCACACGCTGTCGAACTTGATGCAAAACTCGCAGCGCAGCGACGTGGGCATCTGCAGCACGGACGGCAGCTCCGGCGAACGTCCGCCGGGCAACAGGTCGCTGGCGCCGCCGGTTGGCACCGGGACGGTACCATCCTTGAGGTGAACGAGCTTGATGTGTACCGGGGGCGTCATCAGCTGACGCGTGGCTGACGTGGCGACGCTGACAGCCCGCGACCGTTGCGGTGGTTGGGTTTCTGTAGAAGGAAACGCTCCGGACGACCCGCTGTTTGACGCGGCAATCGCCGCGTCGGCAGCGCATGCATCGAGCAACCGTTGGGGAGACGGGCTACCCTCTTCCGGGACGCCGATGCCCTCTTCGGAGCCGGCGCCTTCCCTGTGGACGGCGCGCGGTGATTGTGGCTGGTGATCCATTTCAATGAGCATATGCGACGATGAGCTCGGCTGGCCGGAGTCCGCGGGACTCGTCGCCGTGATGACTTTATCATCTTCAGAGCGAAGTGCGACCGCGGCCGCAGCATGATGCTCCGAAGCGCCCGCAGTCGCTGGCACTGCTGCTGAAGAAACCCCTGCGAAAAGTGCGTCGAGGACGTCATGCTGAGGCTGCGACGACGACGTGTTCGTGGGTCGCACGGATGTCGCGACTGCAGCCGTAAGTCCAAACGCGTCGGCGACGTCTTCCGTGCCGGTGGACATTGAGGGGGCAAACACGCGGAGAAGGGGATACACGACAACCCACACAAGGAAGCAAAACGGTGCTCGATTACATGCGCGCGATGATGGTGGGGGATCCCGTGAGTGGTGTATTACGGTCATCGTTGTTCATTCCGGCACAGCCATGCGCGGAGAGTGTGCTTCTCGTCCGCCGCGTCGCGTGCGTGTGTTGTGAATACCCCCCGTCTTCGAGAGTGCGTGGCGCGCCGGACACTCACGAATGCGCGGATTGCGGTACAGCGACCTGGAATTCTTTCCCCCCGACGCGATCAGCGAACTTCGGTCGTCGCTTGGGTTTGAACTCCCCCGTTTCATGCGCGATCGGTACGACACCCTGCCACCAATCCGTCAGGTGGCGACGCGCGGTCAACATGCCAGCCTGCGTCAAGTTCTTCACCAGACTCCAGGACAGGTGGCCCTCCGTGACAAGCCATGGCGCCGAATGCACGACCATGTTGTACTCCGGATTGAGGGCCATGATGAAACCTTCCAGCACGAGCACCGCCCACATGATGCTGACGTACGTGGGGTCCATGCTCAGGCGGTTGACGCGCATCACGTCGAACATCGACTCCAGGATGTTCGACACCACGTCCTCTTCTTCGCCCGTGGTCGGCCGATAGTGCTGGAAGAGCTCCTCCGTGTCGTCAACGAACTTCTTTTTGTCGACAAATTTTTGGCTGTGTCCCATGTCCATCAGGGCTTGTACACACATCTCGGGCTTCCAATGCACGAAGCTGCTCAGCAAGTTGTTGCAGCGGGCGCCCTCCTCGTCCGTCAATTTCTGGCACAACCCGACGTCGATGAGGTTGACGACCGGCTTCGCTGGGTTCGACGTGTCAACGAGCATGTTCCCTGGGTGCAAGTCGCCGTGGAGGAAGTTGTCCCGAAGCATCATTTTGCAGAAACTGCTGAGTCCCTTCCCGGCGATGATGTCCCTCACCGATTCCGGCTGCGAGCTTAGGTAGTCATTGGTGGCCGCCTCTCCCTTGCAGTAGGACTCGATGAGCACCCTCTGCGTGGCCCCCATCGGTTCGGGGAATTCCACATAGTCGGTACCCTCAAAGTTACGACGGAAAAGAGTTAAGTGCTCGGCTTCAATGCGGAAATCAAGCTGCGCCGCCAAATGCCGCGTCCAAGAGAGCGCTTGCACTGGCAGCTCGTAGGGCCCCATCGAAGGGAACCACCGATCGACCACCGCGGCAAGCCGATTAATCAGCCAAAAGTCTTTCGCAATTGTCTCCACGACGTTCGGATGCATCACCTTGACGACCACCCTCCGCTTGGTCGACTTCAGGACCGCGGCATGCACCTGCCCGATCGACCCCGACCCGATCGGAATGGGGTCAATGCTGTCAAAGAGCGCAGACAACGGCTGTTTCAAGTCCTCTTCGATAATGCGCACGCTGTCCGGCCACGGATGCTGGCTGACTTCGCTGTAAAGTTGTTCCATCACTTTGCGCAGTTGTTCCGGAAACAGATCCCGTCGGGTGACGGACCACTGGCCGCATTTGACGAACGCTGGGCCCGCGCGTTCCACCGCCCGGAGTAGCATTTCGAGCCAACTCTCATACCACGCCGGGGACAAACTCATGACGTAGTACAGAATCGTCACAGGGATAAAGATCCAAAGCAGCTCGAACACTCTCATGAGAAGCTCCCACGACGTGGGCGGGGGATACTTACCGGCGCGGAGCCGCAGCTCGCCCTCTGGCGTGATTAGCGGCGCGAACACGTGGGGCGGGGGCTTCGTGGCTTCGCGGTATTTGACGTAGGCGACGAGCGAGCACCCGCCGACGACTGGCAACGAGAGAGTGCCAATGGCGAACCGGCGCGCCCATCGTCGGACCGCTGTCATGACGTCGTCGACCTCTCACTTGATGAACACGTGTCAAGTCGAGCAAGGCACTTGACCCTTGGCGCTTGGTGTGAGAGCGAGAACAAACAAACGCAACCGACAACTTTGATATCGACGTCGGGAGATCGCCCAAAAGAGCGCACCAGGAGGGGAACCGAAGTCAATTCGCGCAAGTGGAAGGGCAAACTGGCTCTATGAAAAAGCTGACGTCGACGTCGACGAGCCACACACAAACTCTCACTCTCTGCAGGACCATTTCTCGATTGTTGTGTTGTCAGATGAATTGCGCGCTAAAGTTCGAGGGACCACCGGCTGGGTTAACTTCGCCTGGGAAGGGTTAGGGAAAAGCTTGCCGGTGCGCGGATCAGGCGGCGGCCGCCCTGGGAATCACAACCGGCATGCGTTCCAGCAAATCCATGGCTTTGTCTCGGTTTCCTTGCGCCAGCTCGATGTACACGAGCAATAGCTGGGCGAACGGCGACGTGTACTTGGCGATGACGTGCTGAGCGACGGCCACAGCTTTGACCCAAGCGCCGTTCATCACGTGAGCCACGCACAGGCTAATGAAGAGTGCTTCCGCTTGGCCGGTATGCGCCGTGTCCGCGATGACATCACCCAGCTCAAGCGAGGCGAGGAGTTTAACAGCTTGCGCGCTGCGCGACAAGGCGCAGAGAGCCTCGACGGCGTACGTGAGCATTGCGGCCGTGGTCTGATTGCGTGCCGCGGCGCTGAAAGACACCATGACGGGTGACGTGTAATTCGAGCTGAGAAGGCTAGCGGCGCCTGAACCCGCCTGCTTGAAAAGCGTGAAATAGTCCAGTGTGTGCTTGGCGACGGCCGGATAGTTGCCAAACTGTAACTCGGCCCATGACAAGAACGTGAGCGCAGCGAGGAGCGCCCGAAAGCTACTTGTGTGCTGCAGCCGCGATGCCGTGGCCACTACCGTCTCCCCCTTGCAGAGCAGGAGCAACGCGTTGCCCGCCGCCTGCTTGACCTCAAGACACAGCTGCCGCGCAGCGGACGACTGCGCCAATAGTCCCCGGGGAAGGCACTTTAGTGCGGTGCCGCTGCGCGACGAGGCCGTGGCCACGGGACTCGTGGACGCAAACGCAATGTTTAGGGCGTTCAGTCTGAGTACTAGGGCCTGCGCCACGCGAACCCAGTAGAGTGCCGAGTCGTTCATGGTGTGTGCCGCCGCCGTCAGCGCCGCCGAGGCGGCCGCTCCGTCGCCGCGTGCGATGGCGCAGAGGCCGACGTTGAAGGCCACAGCCGACGCGACCCACGGACACGTGGCTTGAGTGCCGCCGGTGTGAAACTGCGCCACAAGTTGCATGGCCTTTGAAAACAGTGCCGACGCGACAGCCGGCTTCGCCTCGCTGTATGCCTCGATACCGGCGTTGTTGTAGTACATGATCTTGTCGTGGTGGTCGTGTTTTGTGGTCACCGAATACCAGGATCGTGTGTCGCCGAACGCCACTTGAACCATCTTGGCGAGGACAGGGTCGTCCGACGGCGCGGACAGATCGGGTAGCAACGTCGCAATAAGCTTCTCTGATTCCTGGGCGGGGCTGGCCGCATGCCGCGTGAGGTGCAGCATGACCGCCACACGCAGCTTTTCCTTCGGCGACAAGGCTGCGTGGTTCTGAGCTAGTTGCACGAGCAGTTCCCGCGATCCCTCGATGTCGCCTAAGTGCCACCGCATGACGGCGATGTTGGTACAAGCCGTGTCGTGACCCACGTAATCGAACGTAATGTGCGTCGGAGGCCCCGAAACCACCCTCGGCGTGAGTGTCGCTACTTGCTTCGGGACGTCGCGCACGCAACCCATTTTGGTCATGAACTGGACCAGCATCGTGTTGTGGGCCACCTTCGGGTCGTCCTGGGGACACGTTTGAAGCACGCGGAGACAGGTCGGGTATGCCCCTGGTGCGAAGTGCTTCGCCGCGTCTTGAAGCCGCGCGGTTTGTTCGTCAGCCATCGCAAACTCAGGGGTACGAGCGAGAAGAAGAGCGGAAAGGAAAGGGGGCGGAGTGTGGGTGGGACGTCGTATTCGTGGCTGTCGCGAACGGTTCGGGGGGTGGAACCAATGATTCGACGGAGACCGACGACGACCGCTTCCATTTCATTCGTTCTGCTGTGCCGCAGTTCACGGTACATTCACGCCACCCATTGCAGCCGGCCAGGGGGAAGGCCAGAGGTCTACCAGACGGAAGGGCTACGAGTCATCGTTGCCTTGATCACGTCGCATGATGCGGAAAAACTCTTCGCGCGATATCCTGCCATCGTGGTCGAGGATATCCGCCTCGCGGATCATCTCTTCCAGCACGTCGTCGTTCAAGTTCTCGCCGATGTCTTGGGCGACACGCTTCAAGTCGTCGAGGCTAATGAACTCGTTGCCCTGCGAGAAAAGGGGAAAGGCATACGCCATCTCTTCGCCGTTGTCGTACTCGAACAACTTGGCCTTCATGATTTTCTCGAAGTCGTCGGCAAGAATGGTATTAGACATAGACTCTTTGTCGATGTCGGAGATGATCTTCTTGACGCGGTCCTTTTGGGGTTCGTAGCCTAGAGCACGGAGCGCGACCTTCAAGTCCTTGGCCTGGATTGAGTTGACCCCTTCCGCGTCCAACAGACGAAAGGCCTCCGCAAGATCCGCCTTTTGCTCGTCTGTCAGTTCGTTCTGCAGGCGTTGCGCGTTCGTACTATGCGGCTGGGCCATGCGGGGACGGCGGTCCGCCATACTGGTTTGTAACGAGCGTTACTCGTGAGAGCCTAAAGGATCAACGATCAACAACGAGGCTAATTGGATGCCGCCACAGCAACGAATAGGAAACGACCAAACGAGGGCGTTGAGAGGGGTAAACATGATAGTCGCAAGAAAAAATAAATACGGCGCACAGCGGCTGATGGATGAGAGGGGGACGTGACGGCTACCATGCCTGAACAGGGTCAGTGGGCTTCGGTTGCGATTTGCAACACCGGTGACTCGACAATGCGAGGCCGGCGGTGCCAAATACTGCGAACCGAATGCCACACGTCAAGAAAGGTCCCGGTTGGTTGAGCCATCGTTCACCATCGGCGAGAAACGACCGTTAAGGCGGCGAGACACACAGCTGCGGGCGCTGCTGTGTTCATTCCCCCCGCCACTCTACCCTCATCCGCCGGCACCTGAGCAGCCCGCGCTCGCCGGCTTTGCGAAGCCTGTCACTCGGTTCCCGCCGCTACCCCAGGTGTGACCACCGCGTTTCGACTCTCGGTACTCGTCGACATGCGCCGACTGCTGCCGGGAGGTGAAGATGGTCATGAAAAACAGCCGCAGGACGTTGACGATGGCCAGGAAAACGTCCTGAATTTGAAATGGTTTCTTCTCGACCACCTGGCCACGGTAGACGTACCGTTGCGAGTCTTCCGAGCTGCTGCTCATCGCACGTGGGGTGGGCCACACACGCACTGTTATGGTGTCGTAGTGAGGGGGGAACACAACCCTTCCATCGAGCCGGCACGCACGATGCGGCGTGAGGAAGCGCGTTACGGGCGAAACGCGAGAAAAAGTGCCATAGTCCGTCACTGAGCGACTGGAAACGTCTTTCGTGAGGCCCCTAAACCTTCCAGTAGCACGCATGCGCGGCAAAGTTCCTGACTTGAGATGAACCCGCATCGCCGGCACGTTGGTCTTTTCTGCCCTTCTGCTGGCGTTGGCAAGTGGTCGTCGGCGACGACTGCGCCGGCTTGAGCAGTGGTCGACGACACCAACTCCTCCCCCGCCGTGATGATGTCGGCGACGGAAGACGGCCGAGCGGCTTCAAGGAGCTTCAACAAGCCACGCGCATTGCCGCGAAACGCCTCCTTACTGTAGGTGCACTCGGTAGTGAAGTAGTCAAGCTTGTGGAAGTGGGCGTAGAGAACAATTTCCTTCTCATAAGCGTTCTTCAGCGGCTTCACACGCTGCACCATGCCGGCGGTGTCGTCTCCCGCCACCCCTGTCACCGCGGACGCGCACCGCATGAGCCGCGGCGTATCCGAACGGAGGATGTTCATCAGTATGGTCTCCGCGGTGTCATCGGCATTATGACCCGTGACGATCTTCGTCGCGCCAACCAGCGCCGCGCCACGGTCCAGCGCTTGCCGACGAAACACGCCGCAGTACGTGCAGTTTGACTTCGTCCCAATCGTGCGGACGATCTCGTCCATCGTCCAACCGTAGATGTCTTTGTAAGAGACCACGTGAAGGGGCAAGTCATAATGCTTTGCGTTGCGGAAAACGGTCTTGAGGCTGTCGTCGCGATAACCCGCGATACCCTCGTCGACGCTCACCAGGATCAGCTTGATGCCGTAGTGGTGCCTTTCGTTAAGCTGCTTGAGGATGTGCATGAGGACCGTGCTGTCCTTGCCGCCGCTGGCGCCGGACGCCACCACGTCGCCGGCACTGAACATGCTCGACGCGACGATCGTTTGATGTACTTCGTCTTCGAACGTTTCCGTGAAACACTGAACACAAAGCATTGAGCCGTCGCGTGGCCGCTTGAGCGCGACGGGTCGGCCTTGGCACTTCGGGCACGCCCGTCGCGGTGGCATCCGCAAGCGGTCGTCACCTGCAAAATGAGAACTATCGATGGGCAACACGACAACACATCGAGATGTGGTACGCAGCGGCGGTTGTGCTTTCCCTCACATCACACTGCTTGGGAAGCGACCACCATTACGTACAGACAAGTCTAACGGCGGGAAGATGTGGATGGTGTCTTGGGGGGTATCACCGACTGCCGCGACTGCCTCTTAAGGTCACCTGAGCGACAGGTGCTACTGCCGGTCCGCGCACCCTCGAAGTAGGGAAGCTTTCCGATGCGTTTCCGGACTGTCGACTCGGCCCTGGTGCGGCTAACGTCCCCCGAGACTGGTACACCGCACGGGACACGATGCTCTCTGTGTCCGTTTCGGCGACAGAGGACGACGAGGGAGCGTATCGCGCCGTTGCTGGAGGCGGCCCTCCGCGGCCGCCGCCACCCACAACATACGTCAGCGGCGGGTCCGTTCGCTCCCCAAAGCCCCGACGGCGATTGCCTCCGGCGGGTAGTGGCTCGTCCTCGCTGTCATCATTGGCCAGGAAGGAGTCAATCTCAGATCGCGCGGGGCTGCTGTGGCGAGCGGGCAAGGCGTGGCGGCGGGACCGGCTGTCGCGATCATGGCTGGGTTGCCGGCGGTCACGTTCGGCATCGCTTGCGGTGTACTTGCTTCCCGGTGCTGGAGCGGGCAGCTGAGACTGCGCGGCCACCAGACGGGCGATTTCGGTCGCCATCTCTGACATTTGACGCTTCGAATAGGACATGTCGCTGTGAAGCGTGTCCACGTCGCGGGTAACGTGCTTCAGTTCCCCACGGACATCGGACGCTGATTCTCGTTCACGGCGAACGAGGCCGACGTCCTCGCGCAACTCATTTGTCGACGTTCGGCAAGAAAGTAGGTCATGCCGGAGGTGATCGACGTCGCGTCGTAGTTCGTCGAACAGTGTCGCGGATGGCGCCGTGCGATGTACCGCCTCGCTCTGCGCAAAACGCTCCTCTAAGAGCCGCACGGTCGCTTGAACTTCAGAAAGACGGTCTTCCGTTTCGCGCAGTCGTCGATGATCCGTTGAGCGCATCGCGTCGATGTCGTCGCGCAACGCGTCCACATGACGGCCAAGAGTGTGAAGATCGGTGCGCACCTCGGAGACGATCGGCGAGGCTTCAACCTGGCGGGACGACCGCTGGTCGCGAAGGTCGATTACTTCATTCTGGAGTCGGTCGACGGTGGCAGACAGCCGCGCAATATCGCGCGCTTGACTTTCAACGATGCCTAGTAATTGGCGAGTCGACACGCCATCGCTGGTCGCTGACGTTGGCGGCTGCGCGGTTCGAGGGGCGCCGGGAGAGCGCCGGTTGTCGTTCGCGGACGAAGGCTGGCGCTGGCCGTTGAGACGAAAGTCGGATGACAGCTCGCCGCCCGACGCGTCTTCCTCGGATCCTGACTGCGTGGGCGGGGCACGCCCTTGAACCACTCGCCGTTTCGGAGGCGAGGGATGCTGCAGGATTTTCAGTTCGGCCTCGAGTCCACCGGACGGGACCGTTTGCCCCGGGGCAGTCGAATTTTGCCTCGAGCTGCTTGCAGAGTGATGGCTACCGTAGACTTCCTCGCGAAGCGCGTTGAGAGAACGCCTCATTTCTTCACGACGCTGCTGCAACACGGATTCCCTTTCCGATATGCGGTCATCGCTCACTGGCCGGCTACCGGCGGCCGGCGGTGGACCGGCCGAAGGCTTCGTCGCTACAGGGGGAATCGCCTGCGGCTGTGGCGCTTGCTGAGCCCCGCAAACCTGACGGTGGAAGCGCATGGATTTTTCGCTCAGGCGCACTCCGCACGTCGGGCAAGCTTCCTGGGCGGCGGCCATCGTGTGCGGCGAAAGCTTTGATTCTGTCGTGGACCCAACATTCAGTGAGCGCGATACATTGTAGTTGTACGTCACTTGTAGGCACAATAACATTTGATCCTCATGTATTGACTCATTCCTACGGCCCACGATCACTACATTCACCACGTTGCATCCGAGCGACAAGCCTGGGCACCACCCAGTCGTTCCACGCGGCCTCGAACAACGCTTCTTCCAGTGGCGAAGCGGGCCCCACGGGCGGGGCAGCGGACTCGACGCGCGGTTGTGGGTGAATGGCGAGAACCTCTTCGGCATCGACCGATCCGGGGCCGCCCACGGAGGGATCGTCGTCGAACGCGGAGGCGCCGCGCAGGCCATGCCGCTGCAGTCGCAGCAATGTGGCGGGCAACGGGCAGGTGAGCGCGTGGCGACCAGCCTGTTCCAACAGTTGCCCTTGAGTCGTGGTACTTGCAGGCGGCCGCAGTGCGGTTCCTGTCACTGTGAGACCTTCACCGCCGATGTCCGTGGCCCAAATAGCGACCTGGGAGCGGAAGATGCGGTCCTTAAGCTGCTCTCCACGGGCGGGGCGATAGGGATTCAGATCCAGTGGCGCGTCCAACTTCGCCTGTTCGAGCGCGGCTCGCGTGAGGTTGGCGTCATGCAGGGTGCCATTCCATTCTTCAAGCAGCTCCCGAATTTTCTGTTCGATCGCTATTTCGTGAGCCCACGGCGCCGCTCCCAGCAGACTCGGGCGGCTGCTGTCGCCATCGTCATCGTCACGGGGAGAGGCACCAAGCATGCGCACTGGCGGACTGCGGGATGCCAAAAAACCCAAACGCTTGTCATTCGGGGCGTAAAAGGAACCGCCTAATCACATGCACGTTGCCACACACGAGAGGTGAGGAGGAGGAAGTCACGCAGGTGAAACGCACGGTGGTGGAGTTTGACCCTGGTCAAGACTGGAAGTACGGGCAGACACACCGAAGGGATTGCGGACGACGCAACGTGGAAGGGAAAGAGGGACGTATTGGGTGCAGGGGAGGGGAGGCCTGCCCTTGGTGTTGGAACCGAAGGAAAGCAGGGACGGCTGCAATCTGTGGGGTGGGCGGGAAGGGTGGTCGTGTCTCAGTGAAATTGTATCTGGGTATCAGGCTGATAATCAGCGGGGGAACACACAGCGGGGGTGCGTGTTATCGTACGAACACGTCGGCCACTGCGCGAGAAATAAAAAAAATAGTGACTAACTCGTCGGTACATCACCGGAACGCTCTTGCAAATCAAAGACGACAAACACGCATCAACCGATGACCTCTCTCTTCGCCACGAACGACACACGTTTTCCCTCCAAGGTCATGCTCTCGCTGTCGGCGTCCACGCGGTCGGACATCATCATGAAGTCCTCGACATCCTCCCCGGTTCGTACGAAGGAGCCGACTTGACTGCTGCTTGGACTGAGACCCTTCATGCAGCTGCGAATGCCACTTTCGGTCATCGAACCGGGGGCGGTCAACACGACGATGGACTCTGTGTCGGCGCCGCGAGCGCTCGGAAGGCCGCCCGTCACTTCGCGGTAGTGCTCGAGCGAGTCGTTCGGGGCCAAGGCAGATAGTCGGCCTTGCTTCGCATTCCGCTGAAACCGATTTTCCAGCACTTGCAAGATTTGACCCTTTTCCTGCTCATCGACGACTTCCTTGACGCGGTGAACATACGCCTCGCGACCGTTTCCGCTGGACGACCCCTCTCCGACTGTAGCGCTGGAGCCGCAGCCCATGCTCGAATGCTCGCCAACCAAGTCCCACGAGTGAAAAGATAACTCGTCTCTGTTAAAGTTGTAACAAAAACAGCGATCGATGCTAAATAATCAACGCGAAGTGCTAAATAATCAACGCTCGAAAAACAACCCCCCGAATACGAGTTACAACTGTACTCCGTCGCACCTACAACTTACAAAACGAGCTACAACTTACTCGAACGTCCACCCGACATGGCCACCCGCAGCAGCTGCTCGAGCTTGTTCATGAACTCGGCGGTCGTCATCCAGTCCTCACGCTTGAGCTCCTTCTGGCTCTTCATGCAGAGCGCGAGGTCCTTCGTCATGAAACCGGACTCCACGGCGCTGATGACAACGCCCTCGAGCGTGCGCGCGAATCGGTCGAGTTCGGCGTTCGAATCGAGCTTGGCGCGGTGCATCAAGCCACGCGTCCATGCGAAGATCGACGCGATCGGGTTCGTGCTCGTCTCTTCGCCGCGCTGGAACGCACGGAAATGGCGCGTGACGGTGCCGTGCGCCGCCTCGGACTCGATCGTGATGCCGTCAGCGCACAGCAAGACAGAGGTCATGAGTCCGAGAGAGCCGAAACCTTGCGCAACGCTGTCGCTCTGAACATCGCCGTCGTAATTCTTGCACGCCCACACGTATCCGCCGTCCGACTTCATCGCATACGCCACCATGTCGTCAATCAGGCGGTGCTCGTACCAGATGTTGGCTGCCTTGAACCGCGCCTCGTACTGCTCCTTGTACAAGCGAGCAAACAAGTCGCGGAAACGACCATCGTATCGCTTCAGGATAGTGTTCTTCGTGGACAAGTAGAGAGGCCAGTTCTTCTGCAACGCGTACTCAAAACACGACTTCGCGAAGTCCAGGATGCTTTCGTCGGTGTTGTACATCCCCATGACCACGCCCGGACCCGTGTAGTCGTGGACCGTGTGACGCTCCACAGGCGAGCCGTCCGCCGGCGTGAAGACGAGCTCGTACTTGCCGGCCTTGGGCACGACCAGGTCCGTGGCCCGGTACTGGTCGCCGTGCGCGTGGCGACCGATGACAATCGGCTTCGACCACGTGGTTACCAACCGCGGGACGTTGCGACAGATGATCGGTTCACGAAACACAGTGCCGCCCAAGATGTTGCGGATCGTGCCGTTGGGCGACTTCCACATCTTCTTCAGGTTGAACTCCTTCACGCGGTCCTCGTCGGGGGTGATCGTCGCGCACTTGATGCCCACGTGGTGACGCTTGATCGCCTCTGCGGCGTCGATGGTCACCTGGTCGTCCGTGCGGTCGCGGTGCTCCATGCCGAGGTCGTAGTACTCAATGTTGATGTCGAGGAACGGCAGGATCAGCTGGTCCTTGATCAAGCGCCAGATGACGCGCGTCATCTCGTCGCCATCAAGGTCAACCACTGTCCCGGTGACGCGAATCTTGGCCGACATGGCCCACACAAATAACTAGTAGTGTGACAGACAACAGACATGAGACATGCCCGCGGCCAACAAACGAACACGGCAGAACGGAACTTGAACGTCGACCGAAACCCCATCTCTCTTTTTCGCAGGTTTTGTTAGCGACATTATTCAGTTAAAGCCGAACCCGTTCCGTGTTGTTACGCGGCGGCCGACATGGCCACACGCAGCAGCTGCTCGAGCTTGTTCATGAACTCGGCGGTCGTCATCCAGTCCTCACGCTTGAGCTCCTTCTGGCTCTTCATGCAGAGCGCGAGGTCCTTCGTCATGAAACCGGACTCCACGGCGCTGATGACAACGCCCTCGAGCGTGCGCGCGAATCGGTCGAGTTCGGCGTTCGAATCGAGCTTGGCGCGGTGCATCAAGCCACGCGTCCATGCGAAGATCGACGCGATCGGGTTCGTGCTCGTCTCTTCGCCGCGCTGGAACGCACGGAAATGGCGCGTGACGGTGCCGTGCGCCGCCTCGGACTCGATCGTGATGCCGTCAGCGCACAGCAAGACAGAGGTCATGAGTCCGAGAGAGCCGAAACCTTGCGCAACGCTGTCGCTCTGAACATCGCCGTCGTAATTCTTGCACGCCCACACGTATCCGCCGTCCGACTTCATCGCATACGCCACCATGTCGTCAATCAGGCGGTGCTCGTACCAGATGTTGGCTGCCTTGAACCGCGCCTCGTACTGCTCCTTGTACAAGCGAGCAAACAAGTCGCGGAAACGACCATCGTATCGCTTCAGGATAGTGTTCTTCGTGGACAAGTAGAGAGGCCAGTTCTTCTGCAACGCGTACTCAAAACACGACTTCGCGAAGTCCAGGATGCTTTCGTCGGTGTTGTACATCCCCATGACCACGCCCGGACCCGTGTAGTCGTGGACCGTGTGACGCTCCACAGGCGAGCCGTCCGCCGGCGTGAAGACGAGCTCGTACTTGCCGGCCTTGGGCACGACCAGGTCCGTGGCCCGGTACTGGTCGCCGTGCGCGTGGCGACCGATGACAATCGGCTTCGACCACGTGGTTACCAACCGCGGGACGTTGCGACAGATGATCGGTTCACGAAACACAGTGCCGCCCAAGATGTTGCGGATCGTGCCGTTGGGCGACTTCCACATCTTCTTCAGGTTGAACTCCTTCACGCGGTCCTCGTCGGGGGTGATCGTCGCGCACTTGATGCCCACGTGGTGACGCTTGATCGCCTCTGCGGCGTCGATGGTCACCTGGTCGTCCGTGCGGTCGCGGTGCTCCATGCCGAGGTCGTAGTACTCAATGTTGATGTCGAGGAACGGCAGGATCAGCTGGTCCTTGATCAAGCGCCAGATGACGCGCGTCATCTCGTCGCCATCAAGGTCAACCACGGTCCCGGTGACGCGAATCTTGGCCGACATCGAACTAAAGGGGACTAAGGAACACGATTGGAGGGGTTCAAAGAACGATCGCACTCCTGCCGCAACTAGAACGTCCTACTGTGCGTGAGGGACATGTTCCCCCTGCCTATCTTCGCAACAACTTGTAGAATGCAAACGCTGCGGCGCAGGCAGCGACGGTCCCGGCCAGACCCTTGACCCCCAGCATCATCAGTTCGCGGTCGAGGTGCTCCTTTAGCGCAAGGGCCTGATGGTTGGCAGGATCCACGACGAGCACATCCTGCAAGACGGCTTGAGCTCGGGCCAACTCGTTTTGCTTCGCGAGTCCCACCGCAAGGTAGAATTTCGAGTCCCGCAGCAGCACCCTTACCTCCGGTGCGTTGCAGTCGGCTGATTGCTGCAGTCGCGAGATGAGCCCCTCCATGACCACTCGACCCGCCTGCACGAGATCTGGCCGAATATGACTGAGCAGTAAACAACCCGCCTGGAAACTTTGATTGCGGTCACCACCGTGGACGGCGGACATGTCGATGGCCGTGATGGCACGGTCGAGCGCGTCCACGGTGCTTGCATCAGGAGCGAAGAGCGCGCCGATCCATGTCCGGCGGGCGGTTGAATCTTCCGACATGACAATCTTTGAACCCACTGGAGGTGTGGCGAAGGAAACTAACATAAAAATACTGCCCTTTACGTCTTTCGACTCGGTGAAAAAGACGGGCGAGCCGGTTTAGGTTACCTATTTTATCAGTTTCACACAGAGGGCGAACGGTCCAGAATACGTTGCACCATGGCGTGAAGACGCGTCAGGGTGTCGTCGGGTGCCCCTTTGGCGGCTCGGAGTAGAAACGTGGTGACTTTTCCGTCGGCGACGCATGTGAACTTCATGCAGCGGTCGACGACTTGGACAATTTTGAAGGCGGGCTTCTTCAGCGCCGAATGCAGCAAAACCGCCTTCGTCGCCGTGCCGCGAATGATGATCCGGCCAGACTGCGGATCGGATTCCTCACCCTTGGGCACGTTAAGGCGCAGGTATCCCGAGCCGCGTTCCTTCCAGTCACCGTCCACGAGCGCGTGCAGCCGGAAGTCCCCAGTGAACACCGTCGCATCATTTGATTCCCCGTTGTCCACCGTTACGCCAGTGAGGAGCGGCGTGGACTTGTCGCCGCCATTAGGAATCGCGACCTCGGCCTGCGCGTCGTCCTCGCCTTCCTCCGCGGCTCCATCATCCCGGCTGGCTGCCGGAGCAGAGATATTCGAGGCGAATGAGAGGGACGTGGTGGCTGAGGCCGAGCCGAAAACATGCGATGCTGCCGGCAGCGGAGCCGCCTGATCGGTTGTTGGGGCCTTGAATGAAAAGGAGAAGGCGGCATTGAAGACGTTCGGCACGTCAGGGGCGCTCGCACCAAACAGGCCACTCTTTGGCAGGGCAGAAGTTGCTGTCGTGGTGGCACTGGCGAGACCGACAGGGGAGGCTGCCAGCGCTCCGAACAGACCAGTCGCGGCCGGTGCCGCCGCGCTCGGGACAATCACATCGCGTTTCACGCGGACGATGTTGCGTTGCGCGATGACGTCAGGATTGGCGAGTTCCTTCGGCACGTCTGCAACATCAACTTCGTCGTCGTCATCACGACCGCCGGTGGGGCGTTTTATCCGACGAAGTTCAGCAGAGCCGTCCGGACGGTCGCCACGTTTCGGAATCTCGGCGGTTTCGTTCTCGGCAGACATGTTATTGCCGTCCGTGATCACAGTGTGTGTGTGACGTTAAGTGAGTGTGACAAGACTCCCTGTGACGGAACCAGGACAGGCAGCATCGCAGTTACGTGGTGCAACCATCAACCAAGGGTGCAGAACGACGAGCGTCACTATTGTTGCTCATGGCGCGATGGCGGTGCCTTGGTGAGAAGGGCCATCAAGCTGTCAAACACTTCCGCATCTGTGTCTGCTGCCACGACGTCGGTGGCGTGATAGGCGGCTTCGATGCTCACGGCGCCCATGGCGGCCACACGACAGACCGAGTATCCAAATTTCTCCACGTTGGCACGGAACAACGCCGCATCCCGCTGGAAGGCATCCAGCAGCGACTGTCCGTCCGCTGGGGGCCCAGCTTGCTGTGCGTCCATGATCCCTCGAAGGGTCGCAGCCAGCTGCAGGATGATGCTTCCCAGAAAGGGCAGCAACACGGCTTGCTCCGCGCGCCGATTGAAAACCTGTTTCACGTTGGTTTTGAGACGAGCCACAAGCTTCAGTTGCTCCATCAGCCAGGCTGTTCCGCGGGCAGGCCAGTCGACCACCGGGACGGCCGGAATCTGCTTGGACCTTTCGCGAAACATTTCAACGATTTTGGCGTAGAACTGTGATCGGTGCTCTGCAAAGTCACTGGTGACCCTGGCCAGCACGTTGGAGAATTCCTTGGAGCGCTGAGGCAACGATCGCTCAAGCTGTGCGTGCAACCGCGGCGACAGCTCGGCGAGAAAGGCGGCTGACTGCGCGGCACATGCGAGGTGACTAAGCGTGATCGACTGGACGCTTCCGCGATCGACGGCCCCTGCCCCGAGCACCAGGCTGGAGCACTGACCATCGAACAGTTTGAGCGTGCCGTAGATACGGTGAACAACATCGTGCGCCATGAAGGGAAACTCGATCACGCACTGCCATGCGTCATAGAGGGCACCTACGGTTGTGGCTACCGCAGAGCTGACGGAAAACATTTCCGACGCGGCATCTCGTTGCTCGTAGACTAAAGTCAGCTTGTCACAAAACCCGACCGCCGCGCTGTTGACGCCACCGGCGCTGCGGGCGGCCTGATAATCCATTTCTGGAATGGGCGAGCCCGATGCAAGGCTATCTACCATGAGCTGCGTGCCCCTTGGAATCCGGTCAATGACTGCCCACGAGTCGACGGCGAGGGCATTGAGAAGACTGACCTCTGCTTTTTCGAACTGGCACTTGAACAAACGCTTCACGACACCGTGAATAACCGACTTAAGGCCGTTAGTGTGCAGCAGCGCTGCTGGGTGGGCATCGGACGGCGACATGTTGGCCAGTGCGTGGCGGAGTTGACCTTCCAGCTCATCAGCGAAGCGCTGCGACGCTCGCAAGCTGTCGCTGCAGTCCACCAGCACATTCCCCACACGCGACAGCGCGGATTCTCCCAGATGCTCGTGAAAAGCAGCAGCGACCTCCTGGGCGGCTTGGCTGAGCGACGCTAAGTGCGTGGGCAGCCATCGCCGCCAACTTGGCACGTCGTGAGTATCCACACAGAGCGCCAGCCGGGCAGTGTGCTCGAGCGCGCGGCTGACGTGTAATCGAAGCGCCGCTTCCATCGCCTTGATGACGATCGCGTGGCTCGCCCAGGAATCGCACACTACCGGCATCCACGTTGCCAACCGTCGCCGAATAACCTCCGCCGACACCTTCGTCGCGGTGGGCGGCATCTCGGCGGCAGAAAGATTCAGTCGAGCCACCGCGGCGACCCCGAATGCAAGTGCGGCGCGGGCGGCCTTGGAATAGGAAATCAAAATGTCTTCGAACAAGCCGAGCTGCGATGCGCCTCGGAACAATCCTTCCACTTCAAGCCATTCCAGATCGTCTTGCCAGCCGTCGAGGGGGTCCATCAAGAGCGTCTGGGCTCGCAGCTGCACCAGGTGAACTAATGAGCGCCGCATGTCGCTGACCTGCAAACCGTAACCCCTCATGGACGAAAACGGCCGCACGAGGGGTTGGATGACGTCGGTGGCCTCGCGAATGGCCAGTGCCGCTGCCTCGATGCGCTGGCCTTCCAGGTGATCGTCGATGTCTGCGTGCGACAAGACACCTCGGCGCACGTCGGAGGCGGCTTGCAGCGTTTCCAGAATGTGCTGGCGTCTCCGGTGTCCGCGACCGATGTTTGCGAAGCCATTTACCACAGTGCCGTTTCGAGCAGCCATATGTGCCTTGGCTTTCGCGACGTCCTCCAACGCCCCCTCAACGTCCGCGTCAAGTTTGTCCACGTGCCCGCAAGCGCGAAGCACGATGCTTGATCGGCGCTGCACCTGCGCGACGAGCGCGGCCGTGATGGCAGCTTGGTGGCTTTCGAGCTGAGCGATGACGGCAGCGACACACGTTAAATCGGCGCCGTAGCTTTCCCCGAAGTGCGGCGAACCCATGACTTGAGTCAGTGCGCTGTCGGGCTCGTAGTGATCCGACCCAAAGTGAGTCGGAACGGATGAAGGAAACAGGGACGGCTCGCCATCGATGTCCAGTCGACACGTTGCGGATGCCGCCGCCTGTTGGTCGGCACACTGCTGGTTGGTGGCGGCGGCGGTGCGATGCGCACGCCACGCTGGTTGGCATTGCTTGATGTGCTCATCAACGACGTGCACGTCCACCGGTGGCAGCGGCGCGGGGGCGAGCGGGGCGCCTTGCGCAGGCTCATAGGCGAGGCCGAGCAATCGTGAACCCCAGCCCATCAACGATGTCGCGGCCGGCGCACCAACGCTGAGGGAGTCGGGTTGGTTCAGGATCGCGACAAAGTTTTGGCCGATGCTAGATCGGAGGTATTCAAAGTGCTCTCTGGTCGCGTCATCCAACTGATCGAAGTACGAATCGGCCGCGTCATCTCCTCCACCGATCGCTTCAGATATCGCCACACTCGCTGAGACGGGGCGAAGCCGGCGAGGGTCCGCAGGGGTGAAGACGGCAGGGCGGACATCGGCCAGTTCGTGCTGAAGACTTGCCAGCGCTTCGCGTTGCAGATGGCCAAGCCGAGTGACAACACCACTTTTTGGCCGCGCATCTTGGCACAGCCAGCGCCGGAGCCCCGAACGCAGCGCCCGACTGGAATACCCACTGCACAAGCTGGATTCGATGCAAGCCACGGGAACGCCGATGATTTCCGCCACCGTCGTCGCCGCACCGAGTCGCAAGCCGCCTCTAGCCACTTCGATGTACTCTCCCGCCACCGGCGCCTCGCGACACCAGCGCATCAGGTGCTCCACCACCCGAGTGGCCATGTCGCGTGGGATCGCCTTCGGGCCATCCGACGACATGGGCAGTCCTTTGAGTTGCCACCCTTCCAACAAGGTCGTCTCGCCAGCGAGGACGCTCGCACCGGATAGCCGCAGTGCAGCCAATTGATTCTACCGTCTAACTCCTACGGGGTGGATGAGAGAGAGAGAACAGACAGGGCAAGAGGCGGGTGACTATTCCGTGAACGTCGGCACTTCTTCCTCCACGCGAGGAGGCGGCGCGGCAGCGGTGGCGGCCCCCTTGACGTGAAATGAGGACGCCGTGTCGGACTCTGAAGAGGATTCGTCGGATTCCGAAGACGCATCGGACGTCCCAGATATGGAAAACCGATCAGCATCATCCGGCTTGGAGATTGCGGCCGCTCGTGTCGGCTTCGCGAGTGCAACCGGCCTCGTACCCGAGGGCGAAGGGGTCGCAGGGGAGACAGCGGGCACAGGGGCTGCGGCGGCCAGGGGGATTGGGGTGGGGGAGCTCTTCGCCCGGGGGGCAACAGAAGTGTCGACTGTGATTTCCCGCGGTGCGTTCCCGGGAGACGCTTCGATGGGGGCGGTGGGCTGCACAGCGATTGTTTGGACGAGAGCAGGGGCCACAGTCGCGGGTGTCGATACCACGGTGAGCGGCCGGCGATCGCCCACGTCGACGGCTCCCTGAGCCATGATTTCGACGGGCACGGGGGGTGGTATGACGACCGAACCAGTCGGTTGCGAGGCGCGCGTCACGGCGATATTTGCCGACGCGACGGACGTGGCTGGCGCGTTGGCTGGCGGCGCGTTCGCTGAAGTCGAGGAGGGCGTCCGCGTCGTGGTGGTTGATTCAACCGTTCCTTTCCCTGTGGCCAGCGACGACGGTTGCGGCAGCGGGGGATCCGAAGGCGGCAACGTTGGCGGAGCCACCGTCGGTGCCCGTTGCGGCGCTGCCGCTTTAGGCGACGACGAGCTCGCGGGCACACTGGAAGGTGAGCCGGAAGCACCGTCGGCCGTTACCTCGTCGCGTCGCGCCTCGGGTGCCGTCTGGCAAGTGACATCGCGTCGCTGCGTGGGAGGAGGCTGGGGGGCTAACGCGGCACGTTTCACCGCTTGCTCCCTGGCAGCCAAGTCGGCTCGGTGCTGAGCGAGGACGGTTTCCGCAGAGGCCTTGTCGTGTTCGAAGGCCAGTCGCATTTGCCCCAGTCGTGCCTCTTGCTCCTGAAGGAGGCGCTCCTGTTCCGCATGGCGCTGGCGTTCATACGAACCTAGGGTTCTGAGCATGCCTTCCTGGCGTTGCTGGTCTCGCTGCTTCTGCGCCTCCAACTCCTCCAGGTGGTCTGCACGTAGTCGAGTAACCAAGTCGTCTTGTACTTGCAGTTGCCGGCGAAGATCAGCTATCTCACCCTTTAGTGCCGCTTCGCGATCGGCGAAGAGTTGCCCCGTTTCCTTGAGCTTCGCATCGCTCTCACGCCGGAAAGCAATTTCCGCTTCCGCTAAGCGTGCCTTCATCTGCGCATCTTGAGCCACGCGTGACGCTTCATTCCGCTCGTGGAGCGCTTTGAAGTGATCGCGTTCCGATTCGAGTTGCCGTAACTGCGGATCGGTCAAGGAGGGTTGATTGGGGGGCTGCGATTCGCGCACGCGATGCTTGGACCGCGCCGGTGGGCTTTCGCAATTCGATTTCGGCCGTGCCTCGACAGCGTGCAGTTGCTGATTCAGCTGCTGAATTTGCTGCTGCAGGTGCGCGACCACTTGAGGAGCGTCGCTTGCCGCGTCCAGCTTTGCCTCCGCAGCGGCGAGTCGCTCAGTCGCAGCCTTGTGAAGGTCCTTCCAGCGTTGCAGTTCCTGCTCGGATTCGCATAACGTGTCACGCAGCGACCTAGTTCGTTGCTGCAACGCCAGAATCTGTGCATCTTTCACCACAGACGTTGAATTTGCTTCGCGAAGTGCCGCACCTTCCAATCCCGATTGCTTGCATCGTTCGAGGTCGGCGACGAGGCGCTGCAAACGGCGAACTTCGGACAAATACGCATCAGCCTGCTTTTGGGTTGCCTCTGCCCTCAACGTCTTAGCGTTCGATCTGGCGCTATCCAACTCTGCCCCTTTCATCGCAACCTCCGCCTCGAGTTGAACGACCTGACAACGACACGAGCAAAGTTGGGCGAACTGGGAATTGTTTGAGGCGATTGCAGCGGGGGCGGGCTCGACAGTTGCCCGACGCACGATACCCTGCAGCTGCTTCACTAGTGCATCTTTCCGACGGAGTTCGGCCTTCGCCGCTTCCAGTTCGTGAATCGCATCGGGGACGCGACTGTCGCGGCCACACGTAGCGTTCATTGTGACTGGCTGAACTCGGCTAGCCTCTGAGACTTTGTGCAGTACTGAAGAATTCGACTTGTTTTTCCTCGGCGCCTTGCCGACATGGTTTTCGGTGCCCGGCGCTGAAATCATGAACTTAAAGTTGGTGCCGGCATATGGGTCGATGAAATCTGTTCCTCCGCTCCACCTCGCTGAAACGCTTTTCGACAGTCTAGTCTTGTTGGTCGTTGCTGGCCGCGGCCGAGATGCCCGTGTTGCGTTCGGAGCCCCTGCCCACTCGCCGGGAGGGTGTGGGGTGACGCTCGATTGCAGTATTGAGCGGAATTCGTCCGCAGATAAAATTCGAGTGGTCATGCGGGGTTGGGGATCCACGAGAGGTGGCTTCGTGGCCGGTGGATTAGCGTCTTGTTTCTCAGCACTCGCGGGCGTTGCTGTCGACGCAACCTGCGCCGGCCTGACGCTGGACTGCAGCGGCGAGTCGCTCTCAAAGGAAGAGCGCGAAGACGACGACGAACGCGACATTGACCGCTCACAGGTTCTTTTGATGTCCGACATGCTCAGTTCAACACGTTGAGTTAGCAGTGGTTTCAACACACGCCGGTCCGGTGGATCTCCAAGCACACTGCGTTTGCACCAATTCGCACGGCAACAACTCGAGCCATAATTTCGATGCGTTGGAGGAGAAATAAACAACTAATCGACCGAGGGGTCTCAGAGAGGGAGAGAGGAAGCGGAGCGGGGGAGAAGTCGGTCGCCAGGAAGCGGGCGTCTACTTTTTGCATAGCACCTCCAGCATCCACTGAATTCCCTCGCCGAGACCAGATCCTGTTTTGGCGCTGCAGGGCTGCACCCGCCACGCCCGGTCTCGCAGATTGTGCAGGCGCAGCGCCTCAGCTACGGCCGAGTCCGTGAGGGCGCCGACAAGGTCCTGCTTGTTCGCGAACACGAGAAGCGGGACACCGGCTAGCTTATCCTCCTCGAGAAGCTGCTCGAACTCGGCTCCTGCTTCTTCAAGGCGCCGTTTGTCGGCACTGTCCACGACGTAAATCAGCACGTCGGATTTGTCGAAGTAGTGACGCCAGTAAGGACGAATAGCCCTCTGGCCACCGATGTCCCAAACGTTCAGTTTGAATCCCTGCTGGGTGATGGACTTGATGTTGAACCCTTGAGTGGGCATGATGTTGGTGATTTCTTCGTCGGACATTTTCTTCAAGATTGACGTCTTCCCGGCGTTGTCAAGGCCGAGCATCAGGATGGCCGCCTCCCTTGGCGACGGCTTCGAGCGGCGGAAGAAGTCAAGAATCCCCATGGATAGGGTTCGACTGAGGGCCACCAAGAACTTTCTTGCGAAACAACAACAAAATGTGCAAGTGAAAATCGTACGCTCAGTGGATGGCAGCCAAGCAACTTCAACCTTTCGGTGCAAATATTTATTAGGAATTAGGCGTCCTAACGTCACGGCTACCTTCGTCGCTTCTTCTTGTCCTCGACGACAACTGCGGATCCAATAGGTCCCGTAGTCGCAGGCTTCACATGTGCGCTGGAACTACTCGTGGGCCTCGCGAGGAGGGCCGCGGCCGCGGCGCTTTGATGTGGCGGCCGGTACGCTTGAGGCTTTGCGGCCGCGGTCACTTTCACTGGAGACGGGCTGCGCACGGGAAACGCGCTTGCGGGGACGGGAAGAAACACCGCTTCGTGCAGTTCATCAAACTTGACCTCTGCAAGTCGCTCGCCGCTGTGTTTCCACAGCACGTACTTGTTTGAAATGCGCAATCTTGAGAAAACGTTGGCGGCCACCAAGACGCGTGAGCATGGTGACCAAAAGTACAGGGAATTTTTTTCGCTGAAACTGCCCAGCGTGGCAGGGGAACGTTTTTCTGTTGCGACGGCGACAGACCTGTCGTAAAACTGAAAGTCACCCGCAAGGTTTCCAGCGCCGCCAATGGCGAGGAGTCGACCGTTGGGCGACCACGATGCAAGGTTTCGCGGCGAAGCATCTCCAAATTGGCAAAGCGCCTCTCCCTTTGCATTGAAGAGAGTTGCCTTATTATTTGGCATCGCGGCGTGAATCACAATAAACTCGTCTGCCGTTGGAGACCACTGCACATCGTGAATGGACGTCGACGAGTCGTCTCGGCCGAGGACAACCGGGTAGCATTGTCTCTCCCTCACGTTCAGCAGTGTCAGTGCCGCGGAGCCATAGTAAGATTGGCCGGTCCGATCGGTATCTGATTTTGCCAGTACCAGCAAGGCGGATCCTGACTTGCTCCAGGATAGCGACGCATCGTCCGCCTTTCCGAGGTTGCGCACTAGCACGTCATCACTGAGCGTCGGCAGTCGCACGATGCGGGCCATCGCCTGATTGGACTTGTGAGCTGGAACAAAAATGCCACACAGCGGGGTTGGCGTCGGACACATGGCCAAGACGGGAGACTTTGTCACAGGCAGTTCGACGGCAAGTTTTGACACTGGTTCGGCGGAGCTCCACAGCCTACCGGCGTGCACGTGGATGCACGTATGGATGCTGCGCACCGCGAACTGACCATCGGTGGTCCAGTGGAAGGCGGGCCACTTGGACTGCACCATGCGGAGCACCTCCGAGCCGTCGTGCACGCGCCAGATGACGACATTACCATCGGTTCGCGACGGCGTCATGGGTCGATGGGACATGAGCAGCCAGCCAAGTGGCGAGGCCGCCGCAGCATCATCGATTTCTCGGCATGGTACGAACAGTGCGTGGTTGACGCTGCTCTCGGGAATGCGAGCTGCGACGGTCATGGTCATGGTGTCGACAACGACAATCTCGGTTGGCATCGCGGTGGCAAGCAAGCGGCCGTCTGGGGAAAACTCAACGGGGCATTCCGTGAACGAGCCGGGAATCACAGCGAGGGTTTTCGGGGAGGAACTCGTCGCGTCACCGATGATTTGAAGGTCCGCTTTCGTCCTCAGAATCAAGGTTGGTGTCACGCCAGAGGCTGTTGGCGGCGCCGCTGCCATGTGATGTCACGATATCGAAACGACTGTGGAACCGAAATTAATCGAGAGGGGGAGAAGAAGTCCGCGGCGCGGTTCGAGGCAAGTGATGGGCCTGGCTACGAGGGAAGTGCCACAACCGACGCCACTAAGCACCACGTGATTTTTTTGCCTTCTTTTCCTTCTTCGTCTTTCGGCCCCCCGCGTCGTCGTCATCGCCACCGTCGACGACTTCGGCAGCGAGAGCGGTCTGCATTTGCGTCAGAATCGCAGTCACGTCGACGGAGGCCAACTGTGGCACGCTTGATGCGCTGGCTGGCGTTCGTGATTGGCGCGATTCTCGGGACACACGCGACATCGTTCCCCTCAGAGTCGGTTGTTGGAGTGCCGCAGTTTGCGCCACCGGCGATGTCCGGTCGGGGGACGGCAGGGTGGGGTGCGCCCCTTCCTCCTCCTCGTCATCGCCGAAAAAGGAATCTACAACCTTCCCATCTGAAATCAGAGGGGCAACAGCGGTGGCGGCGGCCTCGATTGCATCATCCGAGCGGGCGGGAGTCCCGACGTCGTTGTCGCGTACCACGGGCGCCCGATAGACCACTGGCACAACCGCCGAGGGGGCCCGCGTTGGCTCAGTCGCGGACTTTGGTGGATCAGGATCTCCCCGCGCTCGCGGTGGCTGGGATAACACGGGGGGCTTCGATAAGACCGGAGGAGGCGACCGGGGGAGGACATCGGTATCATCATCGTCGACATCATCGAAAAACCCGTCGTCGATCTTCGAGGGATCGGTAGGTTTCGCTGGCGACGGACTTGGCGCCACCTTCACCGTCGAAGCGACCGCTGACACCTTCACCATCGACGGTACCACTGCCACCTTCACCGCCGCCGCAGCGACCAGAGTCGGCGAACATTGACAGACCTCAGTTGACGGAGGAGCGGACGCTGCATCGCTTCCTGATTCCACAGCGCTGGCAGCGCGTTGCCTGGTCTTTTCCTGAAAGTTTTGTTCTGCCCGAATTTGCAGCAGTTGAGCCTTGACCTCGACGACGCGACGGAGTTGAGCGCGCATCGCGTTTTCAAGGGCTTCGATGCGCACCATGGCGACGGGGATGTTGAGAAAGCGCCGAATAGCGTCGATGCCAATGCCAGACTTCATCGACGTCGGGATCCACGACGCGGTGATCGTCAGATCAGTCGGGGGATCTCCGCCGCTGGCCTGCCGTATCAAAGGCGTTGTGGCCCTGCGCAACTTTTGACAAATTTTTTCAACGTCCAGGTCGTGCACCAGACGGTTGGTGGCATCATGGAAATTCAGGCAAACCAAGATGGCGGCCGTCGCCGGCACTCTCATCGCCTCGCGCTCGACATAATCCAGCGTTTCTTTGCGCTGCGCATCCACCATGAAAATGACACCATTGCAGTTTCGATACACGTCAATGGAGCCAGCGTCGACCGCGAAGGTTGGAACACTGGGGGGGCCCCCGCGCGGCGCGACCATCGCGACGCCTTCATCGACGACATCCCAAATTTCGACCTTGGCCCCCTCCGTCTCCGGTTCCCCTGCCTCCAGGTGGTAGATGGTGGCCGCCGCGATCTCCGACGAGGGCATGTAGGTTTGCGGAATCTCGTGACCGTTGAGCCGCGCGAGCAAGGAGGACTTGCCGGTGTGTCGCATGCCCCGAATGATGACCTTCATGTTGTACTTTACTCCCCGTTCGATTTGCGCTTGAACGTCGGGCGGCAGCGTCCAAATTCTTGGCCCCCCCGACGGTTTGTGCCCCCCTGGAGTCGTCGGTTTGGCATCCTTGTTAAAAATCGCCTTGAATTTATCGAGAACCGACATTGCCTCTCCCTTTGTTAGAGCGTGTTTTCACAATCACATCCGACCAGTTTCACGCTGCCTGGTGGAGTTCAAGGAGACGTCGGTGCTGTGACTTAGGGTAGAACAGTCTGCAACAGTCGCTCACCCGAGCATCTAACTTTCGTCGAGCCGCATGCCTCGCAGCGTCTACACCACCGCACAACCACCAGACTTTTTTGGCTTCTTCTCCTTGGGCTTAGGTTCCATTTTAACTCGAAGCGCGTCTCGTTTTTCGTCGTCTTTCGACGCTGGTGGCGCAGCCGTCTGCGACGGTGCCGCCGAGCCGCCGAACGCTTGGTTACCTGTGTGGGTCGTTGCAGGCGACGCGGTGGATGGCGCATTGGCGGTGGACGCTGTTGGCACAGGTTGCGCGGGGGTGCAAGCTCGCTGAGCGAGAAACTCAAACAGTTGTGTGACATTGAAATTGTCCTTCGTCGAGGTCCGGAACAGGGGCAGCTGCAGCTCCGTGGCTAACCCATGCGCCTCCGCCTCGGTGACGGTGGCTTGGGCGAGCAAATCGCACTTCGTTTGACAAAGAACCATCGCGATGGGTCCACATTGCGCTTCGACCTTGCTCTTCCAACCTCTGACGTTGAAAAAGCTATCCCGGTCGATGGACGAGTAAGCAAGAACGCACGCGCCTGATCCTCGATAGTAGGAAGCGGTCAAACTGTTAAATATTTCTTGTCCCGCTGTGTCCCACAGGGCCAGCTTTACGGTGGAGGCTGTCGCCGGGATAAAAACGTCTTTCTCCATGAACTCGGCGCCTATCGTTTTCTTGTATGAATCCGAGAATTCACCTTTGCAGAATCGACGCAGCATTGACGTCTTGCCGACGCTGCCGTCTCCGACGACGATAACTTTGAGGGATTCCTCGATGTTGTCAAGGGCCATTGATTGTGCTCACCTAACGGTGGGAAACCTTTCGGTGTGGTGGTTGACAACGAAACACGCAATGGGTACGAGACAGCCGACGATCCCCCCTCGAATTCCCGTCGAGAAAGAACACCGAACAATAGAAAATTGTGTTGAAGGAGGACATCTTGCAAATAGCAAATCACTCCGTTACTCAAAGTTGCACTGGGAAACAAGCCTTCGCTGGTCATCTGTCAATGAAGCCGGCATGCGCACGTCGATCGTGATGAGCACGTTGCCTCGCGTGCTGGACTTGCGGTTGAGTAAACCTTCCCCATTGATTCGCAGCTTGCGCCCAGGAGACGACACACCCTTCACCTCAACGGGAAAGCGTCGGCCGTCCAACAACGGCACCTGCAGCGTCGTGCCCAAGAGTGCTTCCTTGAGCGTCAACACAGCTTTGAAGACAAGGTCGGCGCCCTGCCGGTCAAAGTACTTGTGTGGCTTCTCGTCCAAGATGAACACCAAATCCACCATTTTCCCGTGCTGCATGCCACCATCACCGGCGAACCGAATTTTGGTGCCCTTCTTGTATCCGGGTTCAACTTTGACTTCAAATAACTTCGCTTCTTCCCTGCCATTTTGCATCACACGAGATACGTTGAATTTTTTGACGCAGCCGCTGTGGATTTCTTCCAGCGTGCAAGCAAAGGTGTACTCAATGTCGGCGCCGGCCTCTTCGTCCGAGGTGTTTCCTTCATCGCCTCGACCACCACCGAACATGCTGCCCATACCACCCATGCCGCCCATGTTGCCGAACCCTCCGAAGCCGCCGTGGCCCATTCGGAAGATGCGGTGAAGTCCCGGACCTCCGCCGAACATGTTGTCCCCGGCGAAGGGGTCGTTGGTGCCGAAAAACGATTGAAATGTGCGGAAGGCGTCGTCGTTGCTGAAATTATGACGAAACCCACCTCCAGTCCCTCCGGCAGCGCTACCTCCACCTTGGCCTCCGCCATCCGCTCCCGCACCTCCGGCAAGACCCTCTTCGCCGAATCTGTCGTACACAGCTTTCTTCTTCTCATCGCTCAGGACCTCGTACGCTTCTGAGACCTCCTTGAAGTGACGTTCCGCTTCCTCTTTGTTATGAGGATTCTTGTCGGGGTGGTACTTCAGTGCCAATTGATGATAAGCCTTTTTGATTTCTTGTGCCGATGCGGTTCGCGGCAATAATAGGATTTTGTAGAAGTCGCGACCCATTGCGTATCAACCACGTCGGAGGGATCTGCTGAAGACAACATGCGAATCGAAAAAAACAACAACCACTCGCGCTGCTTCCGGCAACTTGGCACACAACGCATAGAAGGTGCCTGCAGACCAGCCAAGAGATCTGTAAAAAAAAGGGAAGGGGGAAATGTCCTCGTCCTCTCAATGCCGAAACAATGCCATCAGCCAATGTCATCGAGCGGCAGGTTACTTGAGCTTGTCCATCACCATTTCGAGGGCGCGGGTGCGCTCGCCGAAGTCCTTGATGGCAACGCTCGAGCACTTGAAGGTCTTCTTGATGTTGCCGGCGCGGTCCATCTTCGTCAGGCCCGCCCACTCTGCCAGCTTCGCGCGCTCGCGAACCATGATCACATCGATGTTATTCTGCTTGCAAAGGGCAGTGACGAGCTTCTTGTACGACGCGTCGTCGCAGTCTTCGGCAAGGAGGCAAAGGTGGCAGCCACGATCCAGGGCACGCACCACCTCCGACAGCCCACGGATGACACCGTTGACCTCGAGCGACTTGCGGATGACGATCTTGAGCGCATCCTCCACAGTCGCCGGCTCTGCATCGACGGCAGGGGGCGCAACGGCGGCAACAGGGGGGGCTTCCTCGGCAGACATTGATCAGAGGTTAACTGCAACACGTTGAATCAACTCCATTCAATTGATATTGAGCCGACGATTCGACCAACAACATGGACCTCTCAAACCAAAGTAACAGGCAATAACCCGTCGTGAAAAAAAGGGAAGGGGGAAATGTCCTCGTCCTCTCAATGCCGAAACAATGCCATCAGCCAATGTCATCGAGCGGCAGGTTACTTGAGCTTGTCCATCACCATTTCGAGGGCGCGGGTGCGCTCGCCGAAGTCCTTGATGGCAACGCTCGAGCACTTGAAGGTCTTCTTGATGTTGCCGGCGCGGTCCATCTTCGTCAGGCCCGCCCACTCTGCCAGCTTCGCGCGCTCGCGAACCATGATCACATCGATGTTATTCTGCTTGCAAAGGGCAGTGACGAGCTTCTTGTACGACGCGTCGTCGCAGTCTTCGGCAAGGAGGCAAAGGTGGCAGCCACGATCCAGGGCACGCACCACCTCCGACAGCCCACGGATGACACCGTTGACCTCGAGCGACTTGCGGATGACGATCTTGAGCGCATCCTCCACAGTCGCCGGCTCTGCATCGACGGCAGGGGGCGCAACGGCGGCAACAGGGGGGGCTTCCTCGGCAGACATTGATCAGAGGTTAACTGCAACACAATGCCAACGCAACAAAGGGACGTAGCGTTTCCTCCCGGACCTGCTCTTTCGAATTCGAAAAGCCAGCTTGCTTTGCTCGACTCCGAAAATCACCACAGAGCGGTGCTTGCCAGAAACCTTACAAAAAAGGGTAGGTGGGGTACGTGTCTTCCGAGACGACTTACTCTTGACGGTGCTTGAACGACGCGCGCTTGTAGCCCTTGCCACTGCGACGGCCGCGAGACACCTCCGCGCCGCGGCTGGTGACGCGGGGCTTGACGTGCGAGCCAGGAACACCGGCGGCGCCGAAATGCTTCACGGACTCGCGACCGCTCTTGCGTCCGCGAACGAGGAAGGTGTTCTTCCCGCTGGGTGCAAGCATCGCGAGCTGATCAAACGTGAGGCATTCACCCCCAGCGCCGACAATGCGCTGCCGCGCGCTGCGAGAGAACCGAAGGGCACACACGCGCATCGCGGGGATCTTCACGTGGCGGATGTCGTCGAGCACGTCGCCTACGATGACGGCGATCGGCGCCTTGGTCTTCGTCAGGTCCATCCAGCAGGTCTTCCGTGTGATGACCGTGGAAAGGCGGCTCAGCGAAATTGGCGCTCGGTTGGACCGGCTTTTCAACAGGCGTTGGTGGACCGTCTTGTTGAAACGGCTCGTCGTGCGCTTGGCGAGGAACTTGTACAGCTTGATCAGCAACTTGAGGTACGGGTTGCTGGACAAGGTGTGGTTGCGGATCCGCCGCTTCAGCTTGTTCACGCCAGTCACGTCGTAACCCATATTGACTGAGTGGTAGAACCCTTTCTTCGGGGGGTGTGGTGGGGCAGCAGCACAAGCGGTGGATACAATACGTCACCGACGCGCGGCTCAAAATCAAGCGCGACACGAAAGCATTCGCCACTATTGAAGGCCAAGAGGGAAAAAAGAGACGCCACAAGCATTCGTGCCCCGCAACAGTCGTACGTATCCGTTTTCACCCCACAGCGGCGACCAACTGTTCTTCACCTTCCAGTAAGGAACGTTGCCGTCGATGCCGTACCCCACGATTGCAACCGCATGATCCACCATTGCTTTGGTGGTTGGCGGACAAACGTCCAAGACACCCCCCGTGTAGTGCTGCCACGCGGGAATGGCGGTGTAAACACTGACCACGAGCGGCCCCACCCGGTCGATGAAGGCTGCCATCACGTTTTCAATATCCTGACCCGATGACACCTGTGGCAGCAGCACCTCGCGGGCCTGTCCGATAAGTGTTCCTTGATTGCTGCAAGCATGCGTGGACTGGTCATACGACGTGAATTCGTACATACGTTCCAACGGGAGGGCATTTTGGGTCAGTAGCGTGGCCGCGGTGTAGGGATCCCCGCCGGCGCAGCCTTTCAAGTTGCCCCTGCCTTGACCTTGCAGGCAATCGAGAACGTACTGTTCTGAGAAAGCGCTGAGCGGGTTGCCCGCGATGACTTGTTGGCTTTCCAATGCAGCGACTGTGGCAAAGTCCCAGCACGCGCCACAGGCAGCCTGATTTTTAATTCGCGTGACCGCCTGCAATCCAAGACGATTCTCGCCCGTCTGCCAGTCACACGGTTGCGCGAGGGCCGCTGCGATTGTTGAATTGTCGAATGTCTTCGGTGTCGGCGCCCCTAGCACCGGCTTGCCGGTTGGCTCCACTACGGCGGATCCTGACCTGCGCATGGTCACCCATTCGTCGAAGCTGAGGTCCGAAAACGGAGTTGTTCCAAACCTGGCGTGCGCTGAAAGTCGGTTCAAATTAGCGACAACGCCGTCGTTGGGAGCTGCGTCAGCAAGTATCAGCAACGAAGCGACAACAAAGAGGGCGCGTTTCATGAAACCGCGAAAGACTTCGGGACGTGGGCAGACAATCATCAATTTTTGGCGTTCGCGACATTTTCGGTGGGGCAATACCCAGCATCGTACGATCATTGTGAGCGACACAACGGTACAGCATTACGACCCCCGATCGAGAAAACTCACATTGCCCTTCACCTGACTAGTGATGCGAGCCAGGTCCATTTTCAGTCGCAGCCTTTCACTCTCGGCGCTCGCAATGTGGCTCGTCAGGACGCTCAAACACTGCTGAGCACGCAGGTGGTGGAACCGGCTTTCCATCCCATCGCCTGCTTCGTACAGCATTCGGATCACAGCCACTTTGCGCTCTCTCATTTCGCGTTCCTCAACCGCACGTTGAATGGCAAACCTGCGCCTTGTGTCGTCTAGTGCGGATCGACTCGCAGACTCCAATTCTTCGTGGCGTTTGCGTAAAGACTCGACCTCGGCTGCAGAAAGGCTTGAAACTCCGGCAGCGATCTTACTCCGCAGGTCAAGCGCTTCCTCCAATGTCTTGTCGAACGGTGCCGTGGCTACAGTCGCTACCTTGCGTTGCAGGTCTGCAACTTTGCTGCCAATGGCTTCGCAATGCTGCTGCCGGATGTGCCGCGCATGCTTCAGTTGACTGATGAGCTTGTCGTGGCAGGCGGTGACCCGTGCGACGGCTTCGAGCTCTCTGTCAACAATCATCGCTTCGACGTTGGAAAACGACTGCACAACTGGTGACGCGTTAGCGAGCGTTGGCTTCGACTTGTCTTGAGTGCCCGGCGCGGTCGCCAATTGCATTAAAAGCTCCTTGTAGCCGTTACCACGCATGACCTCGGTCGAAAGCTTCTCCCTGAGCAATCCGACCATGCGCAGTGCTTTGTGTTGCTCTCCGGAGCACAGGTGTTGCATATCGTCCAGCTGCGCTTGGATGATGGCCAAGTCCGCCTTCTGCGAGTTGATGGTGTCCGCGAGTGTGGCACACTTTGATTTCCAGTACGCCACGACGCGTTCGCCCGCCTCCACCAGTCGGGAAGTCGACTTGGTCTTTGACATCTCGAGTGCGCAGTCCATTCGCTTGATCGCTGGGGTGGCGGACCGAGGCATTGTCCGGACAACTAGCTCCTTGTCCAGCGAAATCAATTCCTTCTTGCAATGATCCTCAATGAAGCTGCGTTCTTGCACCAGCCGGTCGGCGATTTCCTGGTGAGCCGCGTGCTCCAAGCTACTGCGGGTGCGAAGGAACCTTTCTTCATACGTGTCTAGCTCAGCGAACAGTTCCCGCAGTGGAAGTTTCGCCGAACCGCTTAGCCCGACTTGCTGAAGTTGTGCGTCGGTGGAAGCGGCTCGAACCGCGGCCGACAAGGTATCAGCAGTTTGCGCGGCGCTCGATGAGGTCAACGAAAACGGGGCGTAGGGGTCAATAGACGGCGAATCGTCGGCAGCCGTTGAGTCCTGCCCGGGGACAGCAAGGACGTCGCAAGGAGCGGAGTCGCTTTCCGTGGTGTCGACGCATTCGGCAGGGGCGGCGGCTTGAGGCGGCTCCACGTCATCGACGGACTGAGGATCCATTTCCATCGCAATGCAACCTACCGAGGGTAAAGGAAACATTCCCACTAATTACACTCACCACTGCCCCTGCGCATGAATCCACTTGTGAAGAGATTTAGAGGTATTTTTGTCAAAAGGGACATCTACTCATCAAATGAAATTGACCAGGAAAACTCTATGACGGTTTGAATTGCACGTTTGCGACACCAGACAACTGACTTTTCAAGCCCCGAGGGTTGGCCCACTCGCTGTTGCCGTAGCTGATGTCTTCGTCTTCGACGAGCTTCTTTTGCTCCTCTTGTTTGCGGTACCAATATGCCATCATCTCTTGTTGCGTGCGGTGATCCAACCCCGGTTCACGGGGCGGTGCGGAGCCTCCTTCCGGCGAAATTTTCACCATCAACTTTGTCTTCTCGTTCTTTCCAGCATGTTTGATGAAATCACTGTCTCGCGTCAGCGGCTTGCCGGACCACCACATCACGGTGGGTCCCTTGACGATATCGGGCGTGGTGGCCTCCTCATCCAGCAGGGAAAGCAGTCGATGGGCGACGGACCTTGACTTCTCGTCGGTGTCTTCGTTGTCCAGCAACGCGGCAAGACGTGCGCAGGCATCTGCCCCGGAACACTGCTGTGGGAAGCAGATCATCGCCGCGCCCTTAATGGTATCGCACAGAGCTGACACTTCTGCAACGGTTGAATCCAACTTCGAGACGGTGGTGCGTTCCAACGCCAAATACCGCTCCGCCTCTCCCCAGGCTCCGTCCATCGCACACCTCGAGGAAGGCTCGACTTCTTTGGCAAGTTCCTTTGCCGCGACGATCATCCACTTGAGACGCACTCTCATGTTTTGCAATCGCGTTGCCATGTCGGTGACATCACCCACGTTGGCTGACCCAGGAACCGTCATTTGAAACTCATCGTAGTCTTTGCTGTTCTCCTCTCGCGGAAGTCTTTTCACGATGAGTACGACCATGGCTTGGAGGAAACAAATGTATGTCTACGCTGTGAGCTGTCACAAAGGAAAGCAAACACCCCGATGGCAGAGCCGATAAGAAAAGACAACAATCACCTTGGCGACTCGACCCGCACGCTGAACACCTATCCTGTACGAGTCTATGCCTCCTTCAACTTGGCGGTGACCCAGCGAGGCTCCTTCCAGCGGTCGATGTGCAGTTCGGTTTCGGTCCACGCCGAAGAACGGTCGAACAGTTCGGCCACCTGCTCGGCTTGCAAACCAACTTCGACGATCAAATTTGGGATGTCCTTGCTGACGCTTCGGTTCAGCCACCGCGGAGCTAAATCGCAAATTGCAGCATAATAGCCTAATGGCTGCCGGTGCTCTTCGTCGCCAGTCAGGGCGAGCTTGCTCTCCCAACGTGCGATGCATTTAGGGAGCGCTTTCACTTGCTCAGGATACAGATACGGGGGGTTGCACGCCAAGATGTCGAACCGATCCGCAGGCCCCAGGGCATCGAACATGTTCGATTGTGCGGCACGCAGCCGGGCAGTGCCGCCATCCGGATTGACCCCTGCGCGACAGGCGTTTTCCAACGTGAGCTGCACTGCGGTCGCATCTAAATCCAAACTCACGACACGGGCCGAATCGAAGCGTTTGGCAATGGCGAGGCCCACGCAGCCTGTTCCACAGCACAGGTCCAAGACGCTGATCGGTGCCGGCTCGTCGTTGCCGTGAGGTACCAGCCGGTGAATGAGCCACCTCGTCCATTCCTCAGTCTCAGGCCGCGGGATCAGTACCGGTGGCCTGCACAAGATATCGCACCCAAGAAACGGATGTGATTGCAAGATGTACGACAGTGGTTTGTGCAGGTCAACCCGTTCAAGCACCGCCTTCCTCACCGCGGTCAAAAATGCTTTCTCATCGTGCGCGTAGTGACTCGCTGCCCATTCGACAATCCATTTCAGTTCCATCTTCGCGCAGTACCGTCGTTGCGCCTCCAGATCTGGTGACGCGTTTGCAATCGCGTAATGCTCTTGAAATACAAGATTACGGAGCCGGAGCTGTTCATCAACTGCAAGCGACACATGCCTGCAACTGAAGCGCGCCACTGTCGAAAACGCGACGACCACCCTTCCGCGAACGGATATGTGCGTGCACCGCAGCGTCATCGATGTCATTTCATGCAAATCGTGAGGAATAAGAAACCTTTGTTGTGGCAGAAACAAACGCAGCGGGCATTGCTTGCAAGCGAGCGGCCGTGGCGACCAGTATGCTACAAGTGCCTAGGGTCCGTTACCACAAGGGACACCAACCAGGATAAAGCTGCGAAAGGTTCTCGTTCGCAGTCGCTTGTGCGATGACCCTGGCCACTTGGTCCTGAGTGGACACGGCACTTTGCACTTTACCGGTCAAGCTGAGTGGCCACTGCAATCGCAAGTAGTTTTCCTCACTGCCGTTCAGCCGGTCGTTGATGCGAGAAACGATTTGATGTGCCCTTGCATTCTGCGCATCAGTGGGTCGGGTTGCCAGAGTGCGCTGCCGACAACTCCGGATAGTGTTTTGCAAGTCGACGTCGTTTGTGTGGTCTTCTGCTTGAAGAAACGTCGCAGGTTCCACCAGCCGGCTGCATAGAATCGGTCAACTGCAACCGCCAAGAGATTAATGGATCGT
>ERZ1292630.399-Hain-H41-02um-R3-399-length-46243-cov-157_pt1 | contig 46243 bp, 35 predicted proteins | sample MGYA00564408_ERZ1292630 | MGnify/ENA primary metagenome ERZ1292630 (study PRJEB36523, sample SAMEA6512641) | groundwater metagenome | collected 2019-01-08 | study: AquaDiva: Metagenomics assemblies of 32 groundwater samples
GTCCGGTAAGCAGGCCACGATCAAGGTACAACCTGCCAAGGGGGTCAACATGGGGGCAGGGGCGGGTGTGGCCGTGACAAAGGAAGTTCATGGCGGTGTCGTTGGGCTCTTGCTGGATGGCCGTGGGCGGCCATTGAGACTTCCGGCTGATCAACCAGGCCGTGTCACGGCGCTGACGAAATGGTTCAATGCCGTTGGGCTCTATCCAGGACCGAGTATCGAGCGATGAGAAACGAGGCAGACCTCCACACTCAGGACTCTCGTTAAATGGCCCATTCGTACACCCCCGGTTTAACAGTGACGGATCATACGGTCATCCACCGTCGGCGCATGTTGCCGCTACCTGGGACGGTCGTGGTCACTGTCGGCGATCTGGTCCGTTCCGATCAAGTTGTGGCGCGTGCAGAGTTGCCGGGGAAAGTGTTTCCGGTCAATCTTGCCAATCAGCTCAGCGTGGCTCCGGGTGAGATCAAAGACTATCTGATTAAAAAGGAAGGTGATGTTGTCGGAAAGGACGAAATCCTTGCTGAGAACAAGCCACTGATCAAATGGTTTAAGACGGAGATTCGTTCGCCGGTCGCGGGGACGATCGAATCGGTGTCGAGCGTCACAGGACAAGTCCTCTTGCGCGAACCTCCACGAGTGCTTCAGCTGCTCGCCTATGCGAACGGCACGATCATCGAAACGATTCCGCAGCAGGGCGTCGTGGTCGAAACGACGTGTAGCCTGGTTCAGGGGATCTTCGGCATCGGCGGAGAAACGTCCGGGGAGATTGTCATGGCGGTGAAGGGGCCCGATGAAGCGTTGACCGCGGGACATTTCAATAGCGCCATGAAGGATAAGGTCGTGGTCGGGGGATCCTTCCTTTCAGCCGAGGCGATGAAGCAGGCCAAGGCGGTTGGTGTCGCTGGTTTGGTGGTCGGCGGGATTCACGATGAAGATTTACGCGCCTTGCTAGGCTATGACCTGGGTGTGGCCATTACTGGAACTGAACAGGTGGGGTTTACGCTGATTCTGACCGAGGGGTTCGGGACGATTCCGATGGCGACCAAGACCTTCAAGTTGCTCTCCTCCCATGTCGGCCAGAAGGCGTCGATTTCCGGTGCCACCCAGATCAGGGCCGGCGTGATTCGTCCTGAGATTATTATTCCGCAGGAACAGACCAGCTCGAAGGGGGCAGCTCAGTCACAACGCGAGGGCATTCGTCTTGGCGACCCGGTCAGGATCATCCGCGATCCGATGTTCGGGCGTATCGGTGAAGTATCGGCGCTTCCATCAGGGCTCACTAAGATCCCCACAGAGAGTGAGGTACGGGTCTTAGAAGTGAAATTTGCCGATGGACAGAAAGCCGTCATCCCGCGGACGAACATCGAGGTCATCGAAGGGGCATGAGCGACGTGAATTCTCAGGCGTTCATCGGTCAACGGAGCGTCTGTATGGTTGTCTGGACACTGCTGGTGTTTGGTTGGCTCTGTTCCTCTGCCTTGGCACAGATATCGATCAGTGCGCCCCAAGATATGCGGGTCTTCGACACGCCGAGTGATGGTGGAGGCAGCCTTACGGTGCAGTGGGCTCCTTCGTCATGGGATGGTCCTGATGCACGGTATCAAGTCTTGGCCGGTGATGCGGCTGTGACTGACCCGGCAGCGCTCACGATCATCGCGGAGTTCCCAGGGAACTCGAAGTACGTCAAAGATGCAAAAACCGCGTGGTGGACCAGGAACGTCGACAAAACCTGGCATCAGGTTCTGGTCAGAAGCGCGAAGGGATTCGAGGTCAAGGATGGGATATTCTATGCCGTTGCTGTGGCAGCCGTTCAAGGCGACCAGCGGGTCTTCAGCCAGGTCTTGGTGGCCAGTCCTTCGCCGGACTGGTTTAATTGGAATCAGCTCAATAATCTCATCATCGCGTTGTCGTTTGGCGGGCTCGTGTTTTACTCGATCAGTTACGCGAAGCGACACGAGATCTTCCTGCGGCGGATTCCAGGTCTTGATGCGGTCGATGAAGCGATCGGACGTGCAACGGAGCTGGGCAAGCCGATCCTCTATCTGACCGGCGCGCATGACCTGCACGATCCTTCGACCATCGCCGCCGCAGTCATTTTAGGGAAAGTTGCCAAACGGGCTGCGCTGTACGAAACGGAATTGCTGGTGCCGCACCGCGAACCGATTACGATGGCAGTCTGCCAGGAAATTACCAAGCAGGCCTATTTGGAAGCGGGTAAGCCGGATCTTTTCAAGGAAGACGCCAACTTTTTCATCACGGCCGATCAGTTCAGTTACACGGCGGCAGTGGACGGGATTATGTTGCGGAAGAAGCCGGCCGCGAACTTCTTCATGGGCGCGTACTTCGCCGAATCGTTGCTGCTGACGGAGACAGGCGCAAGTACCGGTGCTATTCAGATCGCCGGCACTGACTCAGATCACCAGCTGCCGTTCTTTGTGACGACTTGCGACTACACCTTGATCGGCGAGGAGCTCTACGCTGCCAGTGCATACCTCTCCAAAGAACCGGTGCAGATCGGGACGCTCCTCGGTCAGGATATCGGGAAGGCGGTCGTCCTGAGTGCCATCGGTATTGGCATCGTATTGGCGACGGTGGGAGCCGTCACGGGCGCACAATGGCCACAGTTGTTTCTCGATCTGTTAAGGGATTTAAAATGATCTTTCTCCGCCGACAGCTACCCCTCTTGATCACCTTGGTCACCGGCCTTCTGTTTGCCGCCCAGTATTATGTTCCGCATCCCGCTTCGGAACAGATGCTCACCTCCGCGACGAAGTGGCTGCAGATCGTCGGTGGGTTTGCCTTGATCTTGGGAGTGACCAGTCTGTTTCATCAGCATGCGGTGAAGATCAGACGCCAAGAAGCGGGCTGGGGCTATAGTCTCGTGCTGTACGTCGGGATGCTCGGCACCATCGCGGTCGGGCTTTGGACGAATGGAAAGGAGAGTGTCGAAGGGACCATGACGGCCTTCGGCTGGATCTACAACTACATGATGGTGCCGCTACAAGGGACCATGTTTGCCATCCTGGCCTTCTTCATCGCATCGGCTGCCTATCGCTCGTTCAGGGCCAAGAGTCGTGAAGCGGCCGTGCTGTTAGTGGCAGCTGTGATTGTCATGATGGGACGAGTGCCGTTGGGTGAGTATTTGATTCCCCTGAGCGGTGATGTGTCTTCGTGGATTTTGAATGTGCTGAACTCATCTGTGCGTCGCGCCATTCTGATCGGAGTGAGCCTCGGGGCCGTGGCCCTGTCGTTCAAGATCATCTTCGGCGTAGAGCGGTCGTATCTCGGGGGAGGGAAGGAGTAGTGAAGGCTGTGAGCGAAAGATGTGGATGGCAGGTATGACCTTCTCGGAAAAAATGCTCAAGATTGATCGGCGGATCATTTTCTTGATGATCGGTCTCTGCACGCTCTTGCCGCTGCTCTATCCGGTCGGCTTGCCGATCAAAACTTCATCGGAAGTGCGTGGTGTGTATGACCATATTGAATCGTTGCCGGAAGGTTCGGTGTTCCTTCTGTCGATCGATTTCGACCCGGCGTCCAAACCCGAGCTGTATCCGCAAGCGATCGCGCTGCTGCGTCATGCGTTCAAAAAGAACCTTCACGTGATCACGATGACACTGTGGGTGTCCGGAACAGGAATGGCGGATCAGTTAGTGACGCAAGTTGCCAAAGAAATGGGAAAAGAAAATGGCACGGACTACACCTTTCTCGGATGGAGTCCCGGTGGCCAAGCGGTGATCATCAACATGGGACAGGACCTCTACTCGGCCTATCCCAGTGACTATCGAGGCAAGCCCACGAAGGAGTTGCCGATTCTTGAGGGGGTGCGCAGCTTGAAGGATGTCGGCTACATGGTGAGTTTGGGGGCAGGACGGCCGGGGGTGGAAGAATGGTATGTCTTTGGTAAGGATAAGTATAAGTTTGAAATGGGTGGTGGGTGCACGGGCGTGATGGCTCCCGGTTTATATCCATTGCTACGGAGCGGTCAGATCAACGGCCTCATCGGGGGGCTCCGTGGCGCAGCGGAATACGAAAACCTGATCGGACAGAAAGGCAAGGCCGTGGCTGGGATGGACGCGCAGTCGGCCACGCATCTCGCCATCATTGCGCTGGTGATCATGTGCAACTTGTTCTATTTTTCACTCCGCCAACAAAAAGGGTGAGTCATCAGTGACGACGATGCCGCTAGAAATGATCGTAGGAGCGTGGGTCGCAACCGGGTTGACCCTCCTGATCTTCTCGTTCCTCTACAAAGACAACCCGCTGTTCAAACTCGCGGAACATCTCTATGTGGGGGTGTCAGTCGGCTACGTGATTGTGAAGACCTACGATACGGTCATCGTGCATCTGGTCGTCAAACCGATCGTTGAGAATGGTGAAATCGCCCTACTGATTCCCGTTGCCATTGGGATGCTGATGCTGACTCGGTATGTGCCAAAGGCGGCCTGGATGTCTCGCTATGCGTTTGCCTTTATTGTCGGGATGGGCGCTGGGTTGGCGATCCCGAGAACGGTGTCATCCTTCATTCTCAAACAAGTCGAGGATACCATTCGACCGTTGTTGTCGATGACTGGGTCGGATGGCGTCACGTTCTCGATGAATCTGCTCAATCCGGCCAGCCACCTCAACGCGATCATCATCTTCATCGGTGTCAGCTCGGTGTTGTTCTACTTCTTTTTCTCGATCGAGCATAGCGGAGTGGGGAAGGCGGTGGCACGAACCGGTATTCTCTTCTTGATGATTTCGTTCGGCGCCGGGTTTGGCTACACGGTCATGGCACGCATGTCGCTGTTGATCGGTCGCTTGACGGACTTGATCGAATTCTCCGATACCTCCTATGGTCGTCCGACTGTTTGGCTGTCGCTACTCACGGTTGGGGCTCTCTTTCTGCTCGCTCGACGGGGTCGAGAGCAACCACCTGATATTCATTGAGAAGGAGGGGTCGTCGAAGCGGTTGCAGCTGTAACCGTTTGTCCCCTACAATGATCTCCGCTATGACCTCCAGTATTGCAAAAAGTCCTGCTCAATTCCCTGTCCTGCGGAATCTGCAATTTTCTCCCATTAAGCAGGGAGAGGATCAGCTGATCGTGCTCTGGGATCCCAGTGGTTTGAGCAAGGAGAAGTTGGTCCTGCCGCTCAATTTCTTCTTCATCGTGCAACATTTCGATGGAGAGCATTCCATCCAGGACATCGGTGCGCTGTATCTGAAACGGTTTGGCGAGTTTCTGATGCCGAATAAGGTAGAGCAGCTTGTGACGGATTTGGAGCAGAAACTCTTTTTGGAGGGGGAACGGGTCGAGGCTGCCAAGCAACAGGCCAGGATTGCGTATCGGCAGCAACCAATCCGGCAGGCGGCGTTTGCTGGCCGTAGTTACGAGGCGGACGGTGTCAAACTGAAGAAGCAGATCGATGGGTTCTTTACATCCGGTGAGGGGCCGGACTTTAAGCCCTCAGAGAACCGAGGCAAATTGATCAAGGGGCTGGTCGCCCCCACGTATGATCTTAAACAAGCCGGATCGGTCTACGCATGGGCTTACAAGGAGCTACAGGAAGCTCAACAGCCGGATGTCTATGTCATCATCGGGACTGCCCATGCAGGGCTGGAGAACTTCTTTGCCGTCACAGACAAGGATTTTGAGACACCATTAGGAGTGGTGCCAGCCGATCGAACGATCGTGGATCAGCTGAAGGGGCTGGTGCCGAAATTCTTTGACGAAGAGATGGCTCACCAAACAGAACATGCTATTGAATTTCAGCTACCGTTTCTCCAGACCATTGTTGGTAAACCGTTCACGATCGTCCCGATTCTCTCGTCATTTTCTGCCCTCAGCCTCAACGATCCAGCTGTTCAGAGCTCTGTGGAGCAGCTCCTTAGCGCATTCCGAGAGGTGATCGCGGCGTCGGGAAGGACCGTATGTATCATTGCCGCAGGGGAATTGGCGCATCTGGGGATGCGCTACGGCGATAGTGCGCCACCCACCGATTTCTCTTTCCATCGTTCAATGCAGCAGGACCTGGAAATGTTGAAACCGGTCGAAGAGCTCAAGCCGGCTGGATTCTCCGGGTATATTCAAAAAGAAAACGATCAACGGCGGATATCCGGATTTTCCCCGATCTATAGTCTGCTCCGATTAATCCAAGCCGAAAAAGGCCAAGTCCTTCGCTACGACCGCGGCATCACCGATCAGTACAATTCCACCGTCACCTACGCCAGCCTGGCGTTCTTCTAACTGCATTCACTGAATATCCCCAGTGAAGCTGGCTGGGTTCCCGAGAAAAGCCCAACCGATTCCTGCCGTGTAAGCAGCGACCGATATTGTCCGCAATCTTGTCCAACCGACTTCGATCGGTGCTCTCGTCTCTTGTGGCTAGATCGCTCCCAGCGAAATACAAAAGACACAAGCACCCGGTGCTACATGGCGCTCCAATTGCCCCTTCATGCCCCAATTTCATGATCAGCACTGTCTAGGCAAGTAGACAGCCTAACGTTTTGTATTTATTAACATTGAGTGGTTTTGGCGTAGCCGCTGGTTCATCCTGTAGAAAAATTCCCCACAAACGAACGATGAGTTTCCTCTATCTGAATCGTTCTAACAATCTGTTATGACGAGATATTTCCCATTCATGCTGTTCGTTGCCGTTTTTCGGCACAGCGATTGCTGACAATAATTGTCGCTGGTGAAGGTTGGGGTGATTTTGGACCGGCCTCCGAATGACCCATTCCTTCGCAAGAAGGAGCCCTTCACCAGCTCTTTATCCCTCAAGGTCACTTGAGGCCGGAGTCACGCTGGAGGCCGGTGGTTCACCATTCTATGAAGTGTGTGTGGAGGGGGTGTCAAAAGAACACCTCAGTCACACAAAGAGCTTGACACCGTTTCTGGTAAGCGGCTACATAGCCCGCAAAGAACTGGGACCAGTTGGTGCTAGGAGAGGTGTACTACTTAATTTTGAAATGTAGATCGATGTTGAAGTGTGAGGATAGTGTGAGGATAAACAGGGGGTTCTTTCAATAAGATCATCCGCTCTAAGGGATGAATCTAAGCGAGGGGAGGCCAAGTATGGGAGGTTCTATGTTTAAACCTTTTAAGGGGCTGAGGCGATCAGGTATCGCACGGATACTCCAGTCGGTGTTGTTGGCTGGGGGGCTGATTGCGGCGCCGGGATTGTTTGCGGCGGAATCGGGTGATGGTCAGCATGGTGGGCATGCGACGCCGGTGGCGATGCCAGGCTGGGCTCAACAGCTGAAGGGGCAGACGGTGGTAGAGAATGCCATCGAAGGGCGCGCCGACAATGCGCAAAAGATGGAGATGCAGCACCATCGCTTGATGGAGAAGCTGGAACAGCAGGCCCAAAAGGATGCGAAGGTCCAGCAGACATCCGGTGCGTTCAACGGCATGTCGATGATGCACCAGTATATGGGGCAGGACGGCAGCAGCTTCCTGCTTATGACGGATGCGTCGAAGGGCGAGCCGGTGTTGACGACCGGTGGGAAATGTCCGGCCAATGCACCGGTTAGGAAGTACGACGTCTCGATGATCAATATCGAGATCACCTTGAATCGCTGGCTGGATTTCTATCCGGGCTACATGTATGTGAACACGGAAGATCTGACGGCGGCCCGTGCCGAGGAAGCGAAGAACAAGGAGGCTCGCGAAAAGGAAGGATTCGATCCGGGCGCTGTCTCGACCGGGTTGCAGGGTGACGTGATTCAGCCCCTGGTGCTCCGAGCGAACCAGGGTGACTGCCTGAAGATGACCCTTCGCAATCAGATGGAGGGCGAGGACGGCAGCCTGTTCATCCAGGCCTCCAGTATGATTGTGAGCGCCACCGGCAAGCCGGCGACGACGACGAACCCCGATTCCATCGTGGCGCCGAGCAAGTCGCAAGAGTTCGAATGGTATATCCATCCACAGATGCAGGAAGGGGTGCGGCAGTTTCACTCCTTCAGCCATGATCGTGAATTGACGGTCCTCGGTCTCTTCGGCGCCTTCATTGTGGAGCCAAAGGGGTCCAAGTACCTCGACTCAATCGGTACCGGCCCTGACAAGGAGGTCAGGAACGGCTGGCAGGTGAATATCGATAACGGGTCAGGACCGGACTTCAGGGAGTTCGTGCTCTTCTATCATGAAATCGGGGATGAAGCGTTCCGACCACTGAACAAGAAGGGCGACTTCCTGCCTCAGCGTGACCCGCTGACGGATGCCTACCGTCCGGGCGGTCGAGCGATCAACTATCGCAGTGAGCCGTTCGGGATCGATCAGATGCATTTGCAACACGAGTATTTCGGGTTTGAAGACGAGTCGATGGCCTATAGCTCCTATACGTTCGGCGATACGCCGACCACGATCGCCCGTGGCTATTTGGGCGAGCCGGTGAAGTGGCGGGTGGTTCATGGTGGTTCAGAAGTGTTTCATTCACATCATCCGCATAGTGGGACGATTCGGTGGCAGCGGAGCCCCGGCACCGATTCCAACAATCTTTGGGCAATGGGTGCGGATGGGCCTGTGAAGTATCCGGTGGTGCGGACCAAGTCCGATCGTGTGGACGTGGAAGTCATCGGTCCATCAGAAGCATTGGATCTTGAACCGGAATGCGGCGGTGGTGGTTGCCAGCATCTGGCAGGCGAGTTCCTCTACCACTGTCACGTGGCGCACCATTATGTGGCGGGTATGTGGGGCTACGGCCGATTCTACAACACGCTGCAGGTCGGCGCGAGCCATACCGATAGTATGCCGGATCTGCAGGAATTGCCGGATCGGAAGGGCCGGATGAAGCTCGGTGTTTCTTCCGACAAGCTGATCGGAACCACCGTTGATTGGTTCGGTAAGACCTTCAAGATCGTGGACAAGGGACAGAAGACCAACTGGAAATCTGATCCAGTGGTTGTGAATATCAAGGACTGGGTGGAGATGTTCGTTCCGGCTCAAGGTCAACCAGGCCACACGAACGACGAAAAGGGCCAGATCATGGCCTATGATTCGACGGTGTGGGACTGGAAGTGGGACGGCAACATCGCACGCGGCGAGCGGGAAAGCACTGCGCAGAATCCCAAATATGCATGGGCGGCCAAGTGGGATGACAGCACCAGGCCTGCCATTTTGTTCGACCCGACCACAGCCAAAATGGCGTGGCCATTGTTCAAACCGCATTTCGGCAAACGTGTGCCGTTCTCAGCGAACCACAGCGGCGCGCCCTGGCTAGAACCGATTCACCAGGATGAAAATGGTGAGCGGACCTCCGAACCGGCCAAGCCGGGTGAGCAGGGCCGATGGAGCCTCTGTCCTGATAATGCGAATCGCAAGCACTACAACATCCACTTCGTGCGGATGCCAATCACTCTAGCTAAGAAGCAGGGGAAAGAGCCGGCCATGGTCGACAAGGACGGCTTGATCTACGTGCTTCATGAAGAAGAGCGTTTGACCAGAGCGAACGACGATCTGAAGCTTCCAGCAGTCATTCGTGCCAATGTCTATGATTGTGTGGACGTGCTTCTGACGAGCGAGTGGGATGATGACGATTACACGAACTTCCAGTCGTCCAAGATCAACATCCACCCCCATTTCTTCCAGTTCGACACGGGGAACTCGGATGGTGTGATTTCAGGATTTGAGTATGAGATGTCGGTCCGGCCCTTCACCATGTGGGGGAAGAAGACCAAGCATGGGTTGCCGGCCCCGATGGTGGCGAAGCTCGAGGGCGCCGTGAAGGCGGGAGCGAAATCGTTCACGATCAAGATGGCTCCAGGCGCCACGCCTTTCCATGTCAATACCGAAGTCATGGTCGGTATGGATTGTTTGGAGAAGGGGAACGATCCGACGGCCTCGTTGCCACGGGACAAGAGCTGTCAGGAAGTCGTTCGGATCAAGGAGATCAAAGGCAATCAGATCACGTTCTTCAAGCCACTCAAGAACAATCACCCAGCGGGCGATCTGGTATCGCCGGAGTTCGTCCGGTATCGCTGGTGGGTAGACGTGGATCTGGGGACCGTGTTCTGGCATGACCATGCGTTCGGCGCGACGACTTGGCCCCATGGCGGGTTCGGCGTGACGATCGTGGAACCGTTTGGATCTACCTATCATGATCCGAAGAACGGTAAGTTGGTCTACAGTGGTCCAATTGCAGACATTCACAGCAACGAACCGATTGGGGCGGGCGTGAGTGGCAGTTTCCGTGAGCTGATGGTATCGATCCATGACACGGTGCCGCACACTGTGAACGTGATCGAGGCCGGTAATCCGCCAGGACAACCGGTAGAAGTGGCGTTGGAAGCCGGCAAGACCGTGTCGTTCCAGATGCCGGAAAAGATCCTGAATGCGCCGAATAAGTACATCAACGGCGGGACGCATACGACCGGCAGCGGCTTCAATTTCCGCGCGGCTCCGTTTGCACAACGCCTGTCCAACAATCCAGATACGTCGAAGCTGTTCAGCAGCGCGATCCATGGAGATCCGGGTACGCCATTGATCCGTGCGTACACAGGGGACACCTTGGTGGTTCGCCTGTTGCATCAGCTGATGAACGAATCCCATGTCTGGACCATTTCGGGCCATACCTTCCTCACGGAACGGTATGCGGCGGATGCCAATCGGAAGAACTCGATTCACATCGGGATCGCCGAACGGTACGATTTGGTCACAAAGGCTGGCGGATTCCAGGGTATGCCTGGTGACTACATCCACTTTAATGGAAGAAGTTCACACTTCGCGGAAGGTGGATGGGGGATCTTGCGGGTACTCGATAAGGAAGTGGCGGATCTCAAGCCGTTGCCTAGGGGGACCAATCCGCTCGGCATTCCTGCCACTCCAAGCTCCGTCTGTCCGGCGGATGCACCGGTGAAGAACTTCAGTGTGGTGGCTTTGGATCGCCCCATGAAGTTGAATCCGAAGGCGCCGGATGTGATTGAAGTCGACTTCGAACGGAAGATCGAGATGACGATGCCGGAAGGCAAGGTCTTCGCGCTTGAGGGAGAAGCGACAACGGTTTCCAGCGGTGCAACGCCGCATCCGCTGACGCTACGGGCCAATTTGGGCGATTGTATCAAGGTAAACTTGACCAATAAGATGAAGGCGAGCCGGGCGTCATTCTTTGCGCCTGGTCTGGCCTTTGATCCGAAAGACAGCCAAGGTTTGAACGTCGGCAACAATGGCGGCGACCAGACTATTGGTCCAGGTGAGAAGCGGCAGTACACCTACTACGCACATCCGTCGAACAAGGAGACGACCTCCTTGGTGTGGGACGGTGGCAATATCGTCGTCAATCCGCGCAATGGATTGTACGGGGCGATCATCGTCGGTCCGAAGGGATCACAGTATCGTGATCCAGTCACTGGCGCTGATATCTCGCAGAAGAATTCCTGGAGGGCGGATGTGATCGTGGACGCCAGTCTGCCGGAGAACGTGGGCAAGCGGAACTATCGCGATGTGGCCCTCTTCTTCCAGGATGAGGACAACATCATCGGAACCGCGTTCATGCCCTACGTGCAGAACGTGGCGGGGTTGACGTCCGTCAACTACCGTGCGGAACCATACAAGTTCCGTGAGGAGCAGGGATGTTCGCTGGGCAAGATTTTCCAGCCTTGCGTTGTAGGCAAGCCGGAAGACCCGGCGACGCCTGTCATCGAGGCCCATGCCGGTGATGCGCTGCGCATCCACGTGATCGGCGCCAACAGTGAGCAGAACGGGATGTTCGGCATTGAGGGCCATGAATGGCCGATCGAGCCCTACATGCCTGGAGCCGATATGATCAGCGTCGTGGAATACGCGGGATCTGAGACGCTCGATGTGTTCCTCCGTGGCGGTGCGGGTGGACCGTATCGACAGGTGGGAGACTTCGTGTGGTCCAATCAACGGCTGCCCTACACGCAGTCCGGACAATGGGGCTATCTCCGTGTGTTGCCAGTGGGCGATTCACGGATCCAAACGCTGAGCACAATCGGTGTAGGTGCAAAGCAGGCGGAAGCAAAGCCCGGTGTGAAAGCCATCCCGACCGCCATGAAATAGGCGAACGGGACAGGGTATAAATCCCTGGTGGGGGAGTCGCCTGTTTCATGCGGCTCCCCCACTTGTGTTTTTGGTAGGATGCAGAGGAGATTTCGAGAAGGATTATTTAGGAAATGCACCATGGGGCTGGCATAGAGACTAGTATGTCGAAGAAGGACCGAATAGAGGTGATGAAGGTGAGGCGAGGGAGGCTGGAGGGATTGAATGTGAGAAGTATCACACGATGGGCGGTGGGTTTAGTCTTGCTGTCGCTGTCAGGTCCTGCGCTTGCCTATCAGGAAATCAAAGTATCGGATGGCGGGACCGTCAAAGGTACGGTGAGGCTCGATGGGCTGGTTCCCAAGCCAAAGGGCTATAATCTCACGACATTGCCGGACCAACTCTATTGTGGGCGGATTTCCGATGGGCAGGGCTGGCGTATTCTACAGCCGTTCCAGGTGGGAGCGGCAGGCGAGTTTCGCGAGGTGGTGGTCTATCTGGAGGGAATCGAGAAAGGCAAGCCGTTTGATGAGACGAGTACACCTCAAGTTGAGGCAAAGGACTGCTTGTTTCTCCCCTTCACCATGGCGGTGCGAGACGACCAAACGGTGACAGTCGTCAATATGGATCCTGTCATGCACGATATTCAGGCGTATGAAACGTCGAATCTGGGCGCACGGGTGCTGTTCAATGTGCCGCTCCCGATGAATTCGCAGCACCCGCGAAATTTTAAAGATCGTAGCGATGCGGCGATGTACCACAAACACATGGCCGGGGCTCCAACGAAGCAACTGGTCAATCTCAGTAAAGGGCGCCGGATCTTCGTCATGCAGTGCGGGTTTCATGCGTATATGGAGAGCTGGGGGATCGCGGTGAATAATCCCTACTTCGCGAAGACAGACGAGCAGGGACGGTTCACCATCACCGATATTCCACCCGGTACCTATAAGTTGGTCGTCTGGCATCCGTATGTGAGGACACCGGTTGAGCGAACCATTACTGTGCGTCCAAAAGAGACGATGGAAACGACGCTGATGGTTCAGGCTCCAACTGGTCGGCTCTATGCCAATGAGGTCTTAGAGCACGATTATGTCCGCTACAATGTGACGGAAGAAGCTCAGAAAGAAATCGATCCCATGATTCAAAAGCAGAAACGCTGAGCGATGGTCGGATTGAGACAGGCTGAGGGGCAGGCGCCATCACTCGTCGATCTCATGCGATACTCAGGGATTATTGTCTTGTGTGGCCTGCTGGGGCTTATGGTAACCTCGGCCAGGGCTGATCACGAAAGCTCCAAGCAGCCCCCGCTGTGGACTCCACAAGATGAAGCGGAGCGGTTGGGGGCGATGGAGGTGCCGGGTGGAATGGTACTGGTTCCGGCAGGATCGTTTCTTATGGGGAGTGATCCTCGAAAGGACCGTGCCGCCGGTCCGCAGGAACAGCCACAGCACCAAGTCTATCTTGACACCTTCAAGATCGACCGGTTCGAGGTGGCGAACGTTGAGTATCTCCGATTCGTGCTTGGGACGGGAGTCGCCTGGCCAAAATTCTGGCGAGAGAATCCCTTTCCGGAAAAGGCTGCCCTCCATCCCGTGATTAACGTGAGCTGGTATGAGGCCGACGCCTTTTGTCGGTGGGCCGGGAAACGGCTTCCCACAGAAGCTGAATGGGAGAAGGCAGCACGTGGGGTGGACGGTCGGATTTTTCCCTGGGGCAGCGAGCCGGCCGGTTGGATCAAGAGTAATATCGCCCACGCTGGGTCGAAGCGCGGATTCAAGTACCCTCCGCTCGCCAATATTAATCGCTATGACAAAGGCACTAGCCCGTATGGCGTCTATCAAATGGCGGGTAATGTCAGCGAATGGGTGTCGGATTGGTTTGATCCTGAGTACTATCGGCGAGGTCAGGACAAAAATCCGCTAGGGCCCAAGAGTGGAGAACTCAAGGTTTTTCGTGGAGGATCATGGAATGAAGATCCGGAGGTTGCCCGTTCCGCAGGCCGCAATGCCGGTCCACCGGATCGAGAAAGTTATCTGACAGGATTTCGCTGTGCGAAGTCCGGAGACGATGGAAATAGTGAAGCATCGAATATCGGTCGAGAGGGTACCGCACCGACAGTGATGCGGTTCTCAGAATGAGGGCCCCTAGGGGGTGAATCTCAACCCTTCAAGAGAAAAGGAGACCTTCGTATGAGGGGAGCAAGAGGAAGATCATGGCGTATGGCTGGCTGGACCGTCATCACGCTCGGCGTCATAACAGCGATGGCTCACGTCGCATGGGGCTTGGATACGCAAGATATCACGGTAGAGTGGACGGAAGCTGGGAAGAAGCTGGCCGTGGAACGTGTGGCCAACTGGAAGACGAAAGAGGAAATGATCTTGGTGCCAGCGGGGGAGTTCTTGATGGGCAGTGACAAGAAGACAGACCGACTGGCCTATCGAGGGGAGATTCCGCAACGACGCGTGTATCTCGACGCCTTTCAAATTGATAAGTACGAAGTCACAAATCTTCAGTATCTGAAATTCATTCTCGCGACCGGGCGCAATCCCCAGTTGGACTGGCGCTACGACGGTGGAAATTTCCAAGAAGCGATGGCTCACCATCCGATCATGCATGTGACGTGGCACGACGCCGACGCGTATTGCAAGTGGGTGGGCCAGCGGCTACCGACCGAGGCGGAATGGGAAAAGGCGGCGCGGGGCGAAGACGGACGAATGAATCCCTGGGGGAAGGAATCCGCAGGATTGAGCCGAGCGAACTTCGGAAGGACTGGGCTTTCGGGACCCGTGCGGGACCGGCCTGAGAGGTCGTTGATGTATCCACCGATCATCGCAGTCGATAAGTATGACAACTCCGTGAGCCCCTATGGCCTGCATCAAACAATGGGGAATGTGGCTGAGTGGGTATCCGACTGGTATGACCAGGACTACTACAAGACGGCGCCGGATCGAAATCCTCGAGGGCCGGAAACTGGGACGCAAAAGGCGTTTCGCGGCGGCGGTTGGATGGACAGCACCACGACGATGAGGGTCGCGATGCGGAATGGAACTGATCCGAATACCAGAATCAATTGGCTGGGATTTCGTTGCGCGAAGTCGGTGTCTGGCGATCAATCATCGAGCAGCGTCTCTCACATGCCAGGTGAGTCGTCGACTTTTGAGGCAAAACACTGAACGATCACACTCCACAGTGTGATCGGGCCAGCTTCTGGTCGTCGAGCAACTCCACCGAATGGTAGTGTATCGAGCAAGCGGGGTTAGGAGTGCCTATGTTACGCACATGGTTCGATTCGTATATCATTTATCTCGCAGCGACCAGTCGGCGGCCAGCCGCCATCGTGCTTGCGGTCCTACTCCAGGCAGGCGTGCCGCAACTGAGCGATGGAGCGCCGGGGGGCAAGACAGAGGTGCTGCCCATGGAGAAGGCTGCGCCTGCTGCTGTGGTCATCGAGGCGGCCGGAACTGAGCCGGAATTGAGGCGTCAGATGAGGTCAAAGAACGGTGTGGCGGAGTTGAAGAGTGGTGCGGTTCGGTTTTCACTGGCTCCCACGGGGAGCTATGGGTTCATTGCACCCAAGCAACTTGGTTTGGCATTGGTGACACAGAGTCCGGATTTGATGTTGGAGCAGGTGTCCTCCTCGTCTGGATCCTACGAGATTCATAAGCTTGGCGATGGGAGTGGGCTCCTGGTTGGTTTTGTGGGGAATGAGGTCGTTCCTCAGATCAAGCCGAGCGAACGGCCGAAGAGCGTACGGCTTTTCCTGTATTCGAATTCATTTAGTAAAGCGACGACTATTGCGGCAGTTCCATTAACGAAACTCATGGTCGACCAAATGCCGCATCGGATTGAACCCAAGCAACCGGACGGTCCGGTCTTGCTGGAAATGGATTTGCAGGGTACGGCTAATCGTAAAGCCCCCAGTCAATAGGATTGGTGTGGTATATCGAGATCGCGTTGCGTGGACTCTGCGTAATTTGACTGTACGTCAGGAGGGGCCTTGGTCTTCTGTTCTGCTTGCGCAGGTTCCTTCCGTATTATTTAAAGGTGCTGTAGGCGGTGCAATCGTGAGTGCAAAAAGGGGAGTTCATTCGTGAACCGATCGTTGCACACGTGTCGCGTTGGAATCGTACTCTTCGTCGCTGCGCTGTTGCTGCCGATCGTTGCGGCGGCCTATGAGGTTATTGATGTACCGCACGGCGGAAGGATTGAAGGCATCGTGACCTTGAGTGGCGATGCTCCCGAACCGAAAGGGTTCAACCTCATCACGTTTCCTGATCCTGTCTATTGTGGACGCATTTCAAACGGCCGTGGGTGGCGATTGTTGTATGATTTTGTCGTCGACTCCGGCCGAGGGCTGAAGGATGCGATCGTCTTGCTGGAAGGTGTCGAGTCTGGAAAACCGTTTGACGTGTCCGTTCCGTTGATCGAAGCCCGCGATTGCAAGTTCGAGCCATTCATGACCGTGGTTCGAAATGGGCATGCAGTGGAAGTGATCAATATGGACCCGGTCATGCATGATATCCAGGGATATGAGACGTCGCCCGAAGCAGGCAACCGGGTGTTGTTCAACACCCCACTGATCATGAACCATCAGCATCGGCGGGGCGATCTCTATGCCATGCATAATCATGCGCCAGGAAAGTCGCTGGTCGGGCCAGTGTATCTCAACAAAGGTCGGCGGACATTCTATATGCAGTGTGGCTTTCATGCGTATATGGAAAGTTGGGCCATGGCCGTGAACAATCCCTACTATACCTTGACCGATCCGAAAGGAAAGTTCGTGATCGAGGGAATTCCGCCCGGCACGTACCAGTTGGTGGTCTGGCATCCCCAGACAGGACCAGGAACGACGAAGTTCATCACGGTGCAACCAGACGGAAAGCTGATTGAGCGGTTGTCATTGCAAGCTCCGAAAGGGAATCGGACCGCCTATAAGGTCATGGACAATCCTCGATTCGGCCTTGAGGCATTGGGGCATCCCGTCGATATCCAACCGGTGGTTGAAACTCAGCAGTAACGACTGATGCAGAGAGGGGCAAGAAGGAGAGCCTACAACCCGGTGCTCCTTGTCCTCATCGCTGTGGTGTCGGTTTGGTTCCCACGCTTGGTTGTAGAGGGTGGAGACACTTTTCCCCCTGAGCCGGAATTTTCCGGCCGTCTCGTCGTATCGGTGAACGGGAAGCAACGTCAGGCGCAAGTGTTTGGAAAGGGGGACCGCCTGAGGCTGGAGTACAAGTATGCCGTTCGAACGGAACGTGGATTTGCGGCGATCGAAATCATACGCCCGGATTACGCGGAGGTGTGGTATGTGCTTCCTCAACAGCGAGAACTCTTGGTGATGCCGCTGGCGGAGGACATCATCCCTACGCGCCCCAAATTGAGCGGAGAAACGACCAGAACACTGATCGGTCCCGCTATGGTAGCCGACCGTCCCGCCAGGCTGTTTGACGTTCAGACGGAGCGCCATGGAAGAGGAGAACGATTCTATGAGTGGGTCGATGAGGAGATGGACATCGTTCTCAAATTGGTCAGTCAAGACCGAGATTGGTCATTTCAGTACGAACGAATCCGGAAGTCACATCAACCAGCGATGTATTTCGAGGGGCCACCCGGATACAAGAAACGCGCGAGTTCCACTCGTTAAAGGCACGAAGAGTTAAGACATGAAGCGCTCAGGTGTTCGATGGTATACGATCGGCCTACTTGCACTGATCGGGTTGCTCCCTCTTGCCGACGCTGCTTTTGCAGGAGCAGCGTCCGGCGTTCAGAAGATTCAGGCGCTCTACGATCAGCATGAATATCAGAGGGTGATTGAGGAGCTGGGAAAGCTTGATACGGAGGTGGCAGGTGCGCCGGAAGTTCGCCGACTGAAAATCAGTACATTGTTGAGGTTGGGTAAGCCGAAAGAGGCGTTGGCAGATTACGACAGCTTTATCCAGGTGGCGAGGCAAGAAGATCACTCGCTTCTTCAAGAGGTCGCTCTGGCCTTCGTCGTTGTCCTTGCGAAAGACATGAGGGAACAGATGCGCGGTGTCGCGTATACCGCACTCAAAGATTGGCAAAGTTCGGATGCGGTTCCATTTTTGGAGGACGGGCTCAATGACGGGTCCGGATTGATTCGGGCACTGGCTGCTGAAGGGTTAGCGAAATTGGAACAGGGGCGTCGATCGAATCGTTTCCGCGACGCCTTGGGCGATCAAGCTGCTCTCGTCAAGGAGGCGGTCCTCAAAGGACTAGGGAGATCCGATGATGCCTCGAATATCAGGCTGATCGAACCGTTGCTGCAGGACTCTGAGGTACGGGTACGTGTGGCGGCGGCAGAGGCCCTTTGCCGTCATGGGCGCACACAAGGCTGTGCGTTGTTGGAACAGTCAGGAAAAGCTCCAAACCCCGATGAACGAGGCGCGGCGATTCGCGCGTTGGTCGACTTGCAAGGAGCGCAGGTGTTGCCGATTCTGATCGAAGCCAGCCAGCACAAACAACCATCGGTTCGCGGCGTGGCTGCCATGGGCTTTGGCCATGTGTCTACGCCGGAGGCGCTCACTGCCTTGAGTAGGCTGCTGAGGGACCCGCTCCCTCCGGTTCGAGTGGCTGCTGCGGTGAGCCTCGGGCAGCTCCAGGGCTTGGATGCTCGATCCCCATTACGCAAGGCCATCACTGAGGACCGTGACGCGTCCGTCAGGGCGTTTGTGATAGGGGGATTGTTAGAGCAGGGCGAACGGTTTGATGAATTATCTCCAGCGATCGAGGCTCTTTCCGGTACAAAAGAGTCGGCCGTACGCACTGCGCTGGCTCGAGCTCTCGCTCGAGCCTCTGAGGGGAATCGAACCGCCGCGCGATCAGCCGTGAGAGCTTTGTTCTCGGACACGATGCCTCGGGTGAGGATCGCAGTCCTCAAATCGATGGCAAAGCTGGGTGGCGTGAGTGCGCTCCCGCTTCTGAAACAGGGGCTCCATGATGAAGATGATGCAGTTCGCGCCACGGCAGGAGGCGAGCTGCTGCGCCTTGCACAAGTCAGGGGGTAGGTGCCGACGAGGCGTCAACAATGCGTGATCGACGAGAAACTCGGCCGCACGGCGGTCCTATTGCAGGCGATGATACACTGACGTGACTGTTGGAGTTCAACGAAGGAGTCATGATCGATGGCTGTTCTGCTGCTGGTTGGTGCGGCGATGCTCGGGATTCTGTTCAACACAATTCCTTTCGTGGCGGACGCGCAGTCATTCCAGGCTGTCATTGCACCGCCGAAGGGGAAGGATCGTGCGCCGATGGTCGAAATCCCATCCGGGTCATTTCCCATGGGCGTTCCACCAGGGGATCGTGATGGGGGGCGAGACGAGTATCCACGTCACGAGGTCTTGTTGGATACGTTTTGGATCGACCAATTCGAAGTGACGAACGGTCGCTATATCGAGTTTGTCAAGAGCGCCGGCCATCGTGTTCCACAGAACCCAACAAATCCTACGAGAAATCTCTGGCAAGGTGACCGCATCACAGAATCCCTGACTGATCGTCCTGTGATCAATGTTGATTGGTTTGACGCGGACGCCTACTGTAAGTGGGTGGGTAAACGACTTCCCACGGAAGCAGAGTGGGAAAAAGCAGCAAAAGGGACGTCCGATCGCCGGTTTCCATGGGGGAATGTTGAGCCGACCGCAAAACATCTGAATTACAACCAGCGGTGGATCGGCGAGAAGACGCTCATGCCGGTTGGAAGTTATGAGGCGGGAAAGAGTCCCTATGGTGTATACGATGTTGTTGGCAATGTGTGGGAATGGGTGAATGACTGGTATGATGCGCGGTATTACGAAAAAAGCCCATCCAGAAATCCGAAAGGTCCACAGGAAGGTACGAAGAAAGTGATTCGTGGAGCGGGCTGGCAGAATGAAACGCCGACTGTCCGCATCTTTACGCGTGTCGACAGTGATCCGACGATGCGCAATGAGTCGACCGGCTTTCGCTGTGCGGCCGATGTTGGAATAAACTGATCGCGGAGCGATCAGTCCTGTTCAGGACCCCTTACATGCCGGGTGCAGTTGGCTCAGGCGCTGCCGTCTTATTGAAATCTTCCAATGGGTGAAAGTTGAGGGGGAGATTGAATAGCGAATCGGGAACCGAGCGCATCTTGACGTGCTGGTATTCCATGATCCAACTCCCGTCTTTTTTGGCCAGCTTCATGGGGAAGTGAAGGTCTGTTGCGACCCATTGATAGTAGACATCGACCTGCTCGCCTTGCCTTGTCGTAACTTCGTACAGGACTGTCGGATGTCCCTCCCGGACTTCCTGACCGATCTCTTCTCGCGAGACTTCACCAGGCAATGTTTCAGTCACTCTGAGTTCTTGTTCGGCGTTGTAGGGAATGGCCTTGAAATGCTTCATTCTAGATAGTAACAGCCAGACGACCTGCTTATCTTTCCGTACGATGCTGACATTGACCGGTCCCATCGTATGGTGGTCAATACGCCACATATTGTCGCGGTAGTAGACGTTGGATTTTTGCGATCTCCCATCAATTTTGGTGATCTGATCAGCCGTAAACTCCAAGGCCTTGGCCGGAAGGGCGGGGAGTAGTAGACTGCAAGGAATCAGAAGAGTGAGCCATCTCAGAGGCGCGACAACTCCTCTCATAGGGACCGGTCCATTTTCATTTGAAACCTCCTTCGATCGAGAAACAATCATTCATCAAGCTGTCCATGCAGATTGGCAACTAGTTGGCACTCTTGATCGAGGGGCGTGCGCAGCGGAATCCGATCGTCGCCGAGCGTTGATCGGGAGGTGCCCCGCCCCTCGTTGCGGTTCTCAGCATGATCCGAGCACTTTTCCATGAGCCGCCACGAACGCCCTTGTATCGGCCAGTCGTGGGGCCCGGAGGATTGCGTTCCGGCATATAGGCATAGTAATCAGGCCCAAACCAGTCTTGCACCCATTCTGCCACATTTCCGGCCATATGGTGCAGTCCATAAGGACTCTTGCCATGATCGAGAGAATCGACGACGGCGAGAATGGGGATCTCATGCATATGATGCTGTCCGAACATCGCGAGCGAGGAGCTCGGGGTGGTCTCACCCCAGGGAAAGAGATAGCCCTCTGACCCTCGCGCCGCTTTTTCCCATTCAGCTTCCGTCGGTAGTCTCGCCTGCTTTGCTGCGCAGAAATCCTTGGCTTCAGTCCACGTGACATAGAGCGCCGGCCACCGCGTCAGGGTTTCGTCCGGGATGAAGTGGATGGTGATGACATGCCAGAGGAGTTTCTGCAATTCATCCGATGGATGGTGGTTTCGTTGGTGTAAGAAGACTAGGTATTCACCGAGAGTCACTTCGTCGCGACCGATCTCATATGTATCCAGCCAGACTCGATGTTGAGGAAGTTCCGTATCGTCGAAGGGTGTCCAGTTGCCATAGGGCGCAGTTGGGACACTCTTACTGCCGTATACAAAGATACCGGCTGGGATGGGTAGCATTGGTGATGGTCGGGCCAATTCCGCAATGGTCTCCAAATGACTGGCTAATTCAGGTGATGGTATTGATCCTGCCTGTGTGAGCGTGGGGGTTCCAATGATGACGAGGAATGAAAGCACAGTCGCGGGCCATATAGGATAATCCAACATAAGATTGCACCAGTAGTCTCATCGTAGGGCCGGAGGGCATTGCACGATAAGCTCGGTGTCGATGGCTGGTCGTCGCTCAGCCATGGCCGAGGATCGTCAGATTACCACAGAGGCCAACAGGCCTGCATCTGGTGGGACATGGACGGTTCAGCAGTCGTCGTGGAACGTTGGCGTGAAGGATAACCGGTGGTGTATGCATGATGTGCCCATCTCATCAGTGTGTTGAGATGCACCGAAACACTTGGGTAGGATCTGCACTCGGTGAGCAACAAGGCAGGTTGAACTTCTCTACTGAGGGAAACGGTTGTTGTTGAAAGGAGTATCACATGATCCGCTATCGGTCGTTGAAGTCATTTTACCCATGTTTCTCCGCATTGTGTGCGGGGGGTGTCTCACTGATGTTCGCTTTTCCCCTCATGGCTGAAACAACGCCACTCAGCCAAGACGCGTTTCAGCGAGCGAGACAGGTGACGGTGGGAATTCTGGCAGACACCCAAGATCAACGAACCCCGGAGAAGCCAGGGAAAGTTGCTGTTCGGGGCACTGGCTTTCATCTGCGAGACGGGTATGTGGTTACCGCCAGACATGCTGCGGAAAAGCATGATCCGACGACCGGTACTCTCATCCAGAAGCGAATTCGTATACTGACCAATGATCTGCATGAACTTCTAGCCGATCTCGTTGGTGACAGTGCCTTTATGGATGTCGTGCTCTATCGAGTGAGCGAACAGCATCGCTCGAAACTGCAGACAGGAACCTCATTTGTCACCGGAGACGTTTTACCCGGAATGGAGGTCTTCACAGTCGGCTACCCGCTTGGGTGGGGGCCGACCATGGCCTTTGGCAGGCTTGGGAATACCAATACCTTCCTACAAACAGTCGCTACCCGCTTGTTGCAGGCTGACCTTTCGGCTTGTAGCGGCAACTCAGGAGGAGGACTCTTTAACGGGCAAGGGGAGATTGTGGGAATCGTGCATGCGGTGATTCAGACTGATAAAGAAGAAACACAGAACTATTGCAGCCGCATGGCATTCGCGATCCCAGGAATTCTCGCTGAGCGCATCGTCAACGCGGCGCTTTCCGGAAAACCTCTCGCCTTTTCCAAGCTTGGTCTCCATTTGACTTCAGTCAAAGATGGCACGAGGTTGCGCATGGCCGTGCAGGATGTCACCGAGCCGGCCAAAGCGGCTGGTCTGCAGAGACACGATATTTTGTTAGCCATTGAGGGTACAGAGGTTATCGATGCCGCCCAGTTGAAGAATTTTCTGATCGAACGGACCACCCCGGGTCAAGAGGTGTCCATCAAAGTGCGTCGAGTGGATGCAGATCTCACGTTTCATGTCGTGCTGGGCGGAGGGTGAATGTGGTCATGCGATGTGGTTCCATCTGAGCGTCCTTATTACCCCCTCTCATGAGGTAGCCATCGAGGGCTGATCGTTGTGATCTGGGCCTGGAGTTTTCTCATCCCTGGTGCTTACAATATTGTCCCAACGAGGCAGCAGAACTAATGAAAATCGGGACGATTCGTGCTCGAATCATGCTGGCGATCGTACTGGTGGGATGTATCCCGCTTCTGATCGGGCTCGTTCTTGCCTATGTCTCCGGCATGCGCTCGCTTAGCGATGTGATCGGTGGAAATCTTCAGGCGGTGGCCATCCAAGCAGCCGATCGGGTAACGATGTTGGTTCAGGCTGAGGTACAAAGTGTCAGGCTGCTCGGGTCCGCGCCGTTGCGTGTCCGCCAGCCTGTCGAGGCGGTCAATCGATCGTATCCGATGGACCTCGACATAGTCCAACGCATGATCTCGGAGCGCATGCAGGTTTGGGAAAAGGGCGTGGAAGGTGCAGAGCGCCTCATGGACGCCGAACTCTCCAAGTTTCTTTTGGAAACAAAGGTTCGTGGAGGGGATAAGGTTGTCGGCTTGCTCATCGTGGATCAATATGGGGGGGTGGTTGCAGCAAGTTCCGACCCGAACCACTACTTTTGGGGAGATGAATCATGGTGGAAAGCGCTCCAAACGGGTAACGGCGACCAAGTGTACATCAGCGGAATGATTCCAGCACATGAAGGGTCGTTTCGGACTTCTGAGGAGACGATCGATATTGCGGTACCTATTCTTGACGACCGCCAGCGCGCCGTCATTGGAGCCGTCAAAGCATCATACCGATTCGATATACTCTTTGCCATGATCAAACAGATCCACATCGGGCAAACCGGCCATGCGATGCTGTTCGATGATGCAGGAAATCCCCTCGTCTGTCCGATCCTGCCCAGGCAGGCGCATCGGATCCCCGGCCAGCTCATGGCGATGATCGTGTCGTCAGAGCCTGGGTGGGGGATTGCAACGGATGATGGACATGGCGAGACGGATACTGTCGTCGGCTACGCACCTGTTTCTCAGCTGAAGATACCGGAGAATCCATGGCATGTCTTTGTGCGCCAGCAACCGGCGGAGAGTTATGCGCCGATTCGAGATCAATTGCGGAATCTGGCGATGATCGGCTTGGTCATGCTGGGACTCCTATGGGCGATCGGGCGGTATGTCGCCGCGCGCATTGCACGTCCTATTCAAATTCTCCAGAGCGGCGTCGAGGCGATCAGCCAAGGCACTTATGACCGTCCCCTGAACATCCAGACCGGCGATGAGTTTGAAGAATTGGCTGCCGCTGTGCATCGCATGGCCGACCGGCTGATGGCCTCCCGGAGCGAGCTCGAAGGGCTCAATAGGGACCTGGCCCGCCGTGTGGAGGAAAAGACCCAAGAGGTTACCAGGCACATGCGAAGCTTGGAATTAGCTGAACGCCTGGCCACTCTGGGCAAAGTAGCCAGCGGGATTGCGCACGAAGTCAATAATCCTCTGGGGATCATTTTGAATCGTATTGAATGCATGGAGGCTGATGCGGCACGGTCGCCGATCCCGGCTGAAGTGCGCCGCGATCTTCTCGCGGTCAAGACTCAAGCGGAGCGCATTTCGAGGGTGACGAAAAGTATTTTGGCTTTCTCACGAGGATCGGTATCGACCTTAAAGCCTGTCGATGTCAATTGTGTCGTGCGCTCGTGCGTCGGCATCGCCGGTGAACGGGTGTCTGCTCTTTCCGTGGGACTTGAATCCAGGCTTGCCCCATTACTCCCTCCTATCATGGGCGATCGCGATCGATTAGAGACGGTCATTCTCAATCTGATCAACAACGGGATCGATGCGGTGAGCCCCCTGGGGACGGGTGGCGTCGTGACGGTTCGAACGAGATCCATACAGATGGACGGAAGGCTCGGGGTCGAAGTGATAGTGTCCGACAACGGACCCGGTATCCCGAGCGAGATCATTGGGCGGGTCTTTGACCCATTTTTCAGCACAAAACCGGCGGGACAGGGAACCGGGCTGGGCTTATTTCTGGCTTACGGGATCGTCGCAGACCACCGGGGGCGGATTGAGGTCAAGAACGGAGAGACCGGGGCGCTGTTCTCGGTTGCCTTGCCGGCGGTAGGGTGCGGCGCGTCGGTCGAAGAAGAGGGAATATGGGAATCGCAGGCAAAATTCTCATAGTCGATGATGAGCAAGAGGCTTTGGAAAATTGTCGAAGGATTTTGACTCGCGTGCCCTATGACTGCCTGGTGGCTTCCGATCCGAATGACGCGCTCGATATGATGGAGCGGGAACGGCCTGGTCTTGTGTTGACGGATCTGCGGATGCCCAAGTTGGATGGAATCGAGGTTCTGGCCGCTGCCAAGCGAATGGATCCAGCGGTTCTTGTGGTGCTGTTGACGGCGCATGCGACCGTCGAAACAGCGGTGACTGCTATGCGGTATGGCGCCTTTGATTACATCATCAAGCCATTCACGAGCGATGAGCTTGTGCAGGTTGCGCGGCGAGCTTTTGAATCCCTGCCGGTGAGTGCCAGCACTGCTGTTCGTCCTGCCGCGTCGCTGGAACGATCATCTCTGCGCTCGCCGGACGAAGTGATCAAGCTCGTCGGGAACAGTGCCACGATGAGGGACGTGTTGGCGTTGGTCAATAAAGTGGCACCGACCGATTCAAATATATTGGTGTACGGAGAAAGCGGGACGGGAAAAGAAATGATTGCCCGGTTGATTCACGAGTCGAGCTCTCGATCAGATCGCCCATTTGTCCCCGTGGACTGTGTGTCCCTCCAGGATTCCCTCTTGGAAACCGAGCTGTTCGGTCATGAGAAAGGCGCCTTCACCGGGGCTCATGCCGCAAAGGCCGGTCTCTTTGAGGCGGCGGACGGCGGCACGATTTTCCTCGACGAAGTCAGCGGAATGACCCCGAATCTACAAGCTCGGCTGCTCCGTGTTCTGCAAGAGAGGCATGTGCGGCGGGTTGGCGGGACACGGTTCACACCGCTGAATGTCCGTGTCATCGCGGCCTCCAATCAAGATCTTGAAGGGCTGTGTAAGCGGGGGACCTTCCGCGAAGATCTCTACTATCGGCTGAACGTCATTCCTCTAACCCTTCCCCCTCTCAGAGCCCGCGGGGAGGATATTCTCCTACTGGCCAACGAGTTTCTGACCCGGTTTGCGCAGCGGGTTCGAGCTGAGCTCAGCACGGTTCCGACGATCGATCCTTCGGCTGCAGATCTCCTGATGCGGTATGCCTGGCCTGGCAACGTAAGGGAGCTCCAAAATGTCATGGAAAGGGCCGCTGTGTTGGTCGACGGGGCCACTGTTACAAGTGCACAGTTACCGGAGCGGTTCCTCTCGTTGGCCGATAGAGACTCATTGCAATCCGAATCAAGTTCATTCAAGCAAGCGAAACAGCAAGCGGTAGAATCCTTCGAGCGGGGTTTTCTGGTCGATCTCCTCAAACGCAACGATGGGCATATGGGGAGGGCGGCGCGTGAAGCCGGTGTGGATCGCAAGACGATCGAGCGCATGGTGAAGAAGCACGGCCTGCGTGGGTCGTTCTAAACACAGCCAAGTAGTTCTGTTCGCATTCAAATGGGGCGGTGCTGTCCCATTCAGCGCTTTTTCAAGCACCATTACTCTCTCCTTCTGAATACAGCGTTTTGGGACCTCCGATGTTTTCATGGGGCGTCCATGTCCCATTCCGTCAGTGACCGATGGAATGCTCAGAACGGAATGTCGTTCAATTAACTAGGTCATGAGTGTTTCGAAAAACAGGAATGAGACTTGCTCGTACTGGAAGGAGGGAAACAGGCCGGTATCTCCCAGTATATTGATCTGTCCGATGGGGGAGTGGGAACGGCAGGATTGGCCTCCTCTCGCTTCCTCCGTGATGAGCGGCCCCCCATCGGACTCATAAAAATGGTTATGACAACAAGGCTGATCTTTCTTGTGTGCAACATGTGTGTTTCACCGATCTGGGAGAGGAGGCTAAACGTATGGGTATTTCAGTAAGGCATGTATGGCCGGGGATATTGGGGGTGGCAGCCAGCCTGATAGTGCCCTTGGCAGTGTCGATGGCGTGGGCTGCTGAGCAGCATGGTCACCAGGGCAGCGCGGAGCAGGCGTCTGCCAAAAAGGTGATCTATCGTGAAGGCGGGTCAGTCCTTCACGACCGCATGATGGAAGAGATCAAGCGGCAGCAGGAATTCATCGGAAAGAAGGGAGGGTACAGCACGGGCGCCAACAGCCACATGATGCAACAGGGTGTGTTGCTGGTGGCGGATGACCCGGACAAAGTCTCGGTCACCGGCGGGCAGCGGTGTCCGGCGAATGCGCCTGTCAAGGAATATCATGTCTCGGCGATCAATATCGAAATCACGCTGAGCCGGTTCCTCGATTACTTCCCTGGGTACATGTACGTCCTGAACGAAAATCTGGATAAAGCACGAGCCGAGGAGACCGCGAACAAGGAAGCGCGGGAAAAAGAAAACGATCCCGGTGCCCTGTCGAACGGTCTGCAGGGTGATGTGATTCAACCGCTCGTCATCCGGGCGAATCAGGGTGACTGCCTCAAGATGACGCTCCATAACCAGATCACCGATGAGCCGACCAACCTCGTCATCAATGGGTCGTCGATGGTGGTCTCATCCACCGGGAAACCGGCAACCCCGTCGAATCCGGATACAACCGTGGCGGTTGGCAAACAGCAAAGTTTTGAATGGTACATCAAGCCGGACACACAAGAGGGCGCACGGTTTCTCCGGTCGCATGCCTCACGCGAACAGTTCAATCAAGGCTTGATCGGCATGTTGGTCGTCGAGCCACGTGGCTCACGATATCTGAGTCCATTCGACGGGAAGCCGATGGCGAGCGGCTGGGAAGCCATGATCGAGGATCCGAAGGGGGCGGATTTCCGTGAATTCGCGATCTTTTATCATGAGGCAGGAGATGAGGCCTTCCGGATTTTGAACAAGAAGGGTGAGATGCTGCCGCAGCGTGACCCGCATACCGATTCCTATCGTCCTGGGGCACGGTTGCTGAACTATCGCAGCGAGCCGCACGGCACCCGCATCGAGCTGCAGGCCCACATGGGGTTCTATGGCGACGAGTCCATGGCCTATGGGTCCTATACGTTCGGCGACCCGGCTACCACCATTCCGCGTTCGTATCTCGGCGATCCGGCCAAGTTCCGGATGGCGGGTGGCTCAGAGATCGTGCATTCGCATCACCTCCATGGTGGGTCCATTCGCTGGGCACGCCAGCCGGGGAACAGCAACCTGGACTTCGCGGCCTCCAGTAATGGTCCGGTGAAGTTTCCGCTTATCAGCGATACCTCGGATCGTCTCGACGTGCAGTCCATTGGGCCGACAGAGATCTATGATCAGGTGATCGAGGGCGGTTCAGGAGGATTGCAGGCATTGGCCGGCGAGTTTGTATTCCATTGCCACATTCCGCAGCATTATGTGACGGGCATGTGGGGATTCTGGCGGGTGTACAACACCCTGCAAGCGCCAGGGTTCCAGACCGATGTGATGAAACCTCTGGTTGAGTTGCCGGATCGCGCCGGCCGTATGAGGACCGGTGTCGCAAGCGATAAGCTCGTGGGCACGATGGTCGATTGGTACGGTGGCAAGAAATTCGAGATCACCAAGGACCAGACGGATTGGAAAGCCAATCCAGCCAAGGTCTCCATCAAGGATTGGGTTGAGATGCAGGTGCCGCCGCAGGGCAAGCCAGGGCACAAGAACACGGAAAAGGAGCAGACCCTGGCCTATGACTCGACGGTCAATGATTGGGCCTGGGATGGTACGAAAGCTCTCACAGAACCTGAAACGTCGTACGAATGGGTAAACTATAAATCGACGACCCCTGGAAAGCGGCAGGATATTCTCTTCGATCCACGAAGTGGAAAGCTGTCGTGGCCGTGGCTACGGCCGCATCTGGGCCGACGAGTGCCATTCTCTCCGAGCCATAGCGGGGCGCCGTGGTTGGAGCCGATCCACCGGCGTGACGATGGCAGCAATTCAACCGAGCCTTCCAAGCCGGGCGAGAACGGACCCTGGAGCCTCTGTCCGGAAGGCGCGCCGCTCAAGAAATTCAATATCCATGCGATCACCTTGCCGATTACCTTGAAGGGGGCGACGGCCAAGACGCCGGCGATCGTCGATCCGGACGGCTTGCTCTATGTGTTGCATGAAGAGGAAGCTGAGGTCCGAAAGAATCGAGCGAAGCAGTTTCCGCTGGTCATTCGCGGAAACGTGCAGGACTGCGTTGACGTCGTCTATAAGAGCGAGCTGAAAGATGATGCACGGCAAGGGTTCTCCAGCAAGACGAACCTGCATCCGCACATGTTCCAGTTCGATACGCAAGCCTCCGACGGTCCGATCATCGGCTTCTCGTATGAGATGTCGCTCCGGCCATTCACGATTTTGAAGAACGAACATCCGGGGAAGGGCATGCCAGTCCCGATGAACACCACGATCGAGGCCGATGCCGCCAAGGGGGCGACCAGCATCAAGGTCAAGGATGCGTCAAAGTTCCACGTCAAGACAGAGCTGGGCGTGGGGATGGATGAAGTGAATGGATTTGAGTCAGCCCGTATCAGCAAGATCGACGGCAATACGATCACCTTCGAACGGCCACTGATGCATGCCCATAAGAAGGGCGAGATCGCATCGGTCGAATGGATCCGTGAACGTTGGTATGTGGACGCCGATTTCGGCACCACGTTCTGGCATGACCATGTGTATGGACTCGATTCGTGGGGGCACGGGCAGTATGCCTCATTCATCACGGAGCCGCCGCGATCGACCTATCATGATCCAGTCACGGGGAAGGAAATCAGGAGCGGCCCCGTTGCAGACATTCACACGACCGAACCGGTGTCTGCCCATATCAGGGGGTCTTTCCGTGAGATCGTGACACATGTCATGGATTCCAACCCTCGGGCGGCAGAATTGATTACGGCCGACAATCCACAGGCGAGGGTCAATGCGATATCTGTGGATGGGACGCCTTCGGCGGTCTATCCAGCCAGATTGAACCTCTCGCCGATGAAGTTCTTGAACGGCGGCGAGGCCACGACCGGTGGCGGGTACAACATGCGGATAGAGCCTTTGTCTGTCCGCTTAGCAAACAACCCCGATCCGTCGCAGTTGTTCAGCAGCCGGATCCACGGAGATCCTGATACGCTGATGTTGCGGGCCTATCTGGGCGATCCAGTGGTGGTCAGGCTGCTTGAAACGTCAGCCAACGAAGTGCATTCCTGGCACATCAGCGGCCACTGGTTCCCGATGGAGCGGTATAGCAAGAACTCCATCCCACGGAGCTCGCTGCACGTGGTGATCGGGGAACGGTACGATGCGGCCATTCCGGCCGCCGGCGGACCGCAACAGATGGCAGGCGACTACCTGTACTATAGTGGTCGGGCGTCGCACTTCGTCGAAGGCAGCTGGGGAATTTTCCGAGTCCTCGACAAACCGGAGACGACGCTGAAGCCGCTCCCTGGGCGCAGCGAGATTCCGCAGTCAGCCAAGTCAGTCTGTCCAGCGGACGCACCAATGAAGAGCTTCAACGTCTCGGCCATCGACAAGGCGATTCGCTACAACAAGGGCACGCCAGGCACGATGGAAGTCGACCTGGAGCGTAAGATGGTGCTGAGCAACGAGACCGGGAAGATGTATGTGCTCGAAGGCGAAAAGACCAAAGTCACGTCGGGCAACCTTGAGCCGAGCCCGTTGACGCTGCACGTCAACGTCGGTGACTGCATCAAGGTGAATCTCAAGAATGAAATGGTGAAAGAGCGAGCTGGGTTTCACGTGGACAACCTGGCGTATGATCCCAAAGAGTCCATGGGCATCAACGCCGGTAACAATCCTGGCGATCAGACGATCGCGCCGGGCCAGAGTAAAACCTATACGTTCTACGCCCATCCGGAGTTCGGGGAGAACGCAGCCCTGATTCAGGATTGGGGGAACGTCATCGAGAATCCGCGGAACGGACTCTTTGGTGCCGTCATCATCGGTCCGAAGGGATCGCAGTATCGCGATCCGGTGACCGGCGAGGATGTGGCCCAGAAGAGCTCGTGGAGGGCGGATGTGATTGTCGATCTGACTGTATCAGGAAACGAAAAACGGCAGAACTACCGCTCGTTTACGCTCCTGTTCCAGGACGAAGATAACCAAACCGGCACCAGCTTCATGCCGTATATCCAAAAGGTGGCCGGCGTGACGGCGGTGAACTACCGATCGGAGCCGACCGATTACCGCACCGAGAAGGGCTGTGCCTACAGCGAAGTGTTCGCCTGTGTGAAGACGGGTGACCAGCCAGTGACGCCGACGATCGCCGCGCACGTCGGAGATTCGGTGGTCATTCATGTCCTGGGCGCCTTCAGCGAACAGGTGCAACTCTTCAGCGTGTCGGGTCATGAATGGAAGCACGAACCGTACATCAGCGGAGCAGACCTCGTGAGCACCATGGAATTCGGTGGGTCCGAAGTCATCAATGCCTGGTTGCACGGTGGAGCCGGCGGACCGAACGGGATTCCCGGTGACTATCTCTGGCTCAATCAGCGTCCAGGCTATCTCGATGCCGGACATTGGGGAATGCTGAAGGTTCTGGATCGTGACAGCCGTGCCATCCTTCCGCTGAGTGGTAAAGCCCCGGCCACACAACAAGCCGAGGGTAAGTCCTCAGCAAAATCCCACCCGGTGTCTATGAAGGCGAAGGCCAAGTAGACCGACGTGGAGACCTAACAGGCGGGGGAATCCGGCGATGTGAGAGCCGGGTTCCCCCGTTCGTTTTTCAACGGCGAACGATGTCTTGAACCTAGCCCACCCATACGGTAAATAGACTGATGGAACCGCGAGTATCAATTTGTCTGTTCTTGATCGGGCTCCTGTCGATTGCCATCGGTGTTGTACCAGAGTCAGCTACAGCGCTTGATTTTTCGGCTGAACGGATCGTGAAAAACGGAGCGTCTGTCATCACGGCCCATGTCAACGCTAAGGGCGATCGCTGGCGGTTCGAGTATGCACAACCCCAAAGGGGGGCCAGTGTCATGATCGTTCGGATGGACAAGAAGCATTCGTGGCTCATCCTCTCGAAGCGCCGGCAGTATCTCGAGATCCCGATCGCGGCCGACCATATATTGGCGGTGACGGAGAATATGGACGGAGAGGTCTCGCGCGAGTTGGTGGGTGACGAGACGCTAAACGGTCATCCCACGGAACTGTTCGAAGTGACGGTTGCTGAACAGGGGGAGACTCGGCGATACTATCGATGGGTGACCAAGGCCGAGCGGTTTCCACTCAAGACGGTGAGTAAGCAGGGAAAGTGGTCGGAGGAGTTTCGTCGGGTGATCTTCACCGAACAATCTCCGTTTCTCTTCGAACTTCCACGACGGCTGGATAACGCGAATCCATCCGCCGATACGCAACCGTAGTCGCATGACCGGAGGAAACATGAGACAGGCGATGATGGGCGCATTATGGGCAGCGGGCTGTATGTCGGTCTTCCTGACAACCGGACATGGAACCGATGCCGGGGCCTATGAGTCGGCACCTGTGGTGGACGGAGGGACGGTGCGGGGGACGGTCACGTTCAAGGGTCCAGTGCCGGAACCGAAGGAATTCGAGTTACGCCGCTCCCCGGACCGCGAGTTTTGCGGGGTGTTATCCGATGGCAATGGGCATCGGCTCCTGAAGGAAGTTACGATCGGGTCGGAGGGGGGGCTCAAGGATGTGGTCGTCCTCGTGGAAGGCATCCAGAAAGGGAAGCCGTTTACCTTCACCGATGCTGAAGTAGAAGCCAGTCTCTGTCAGTTCCTGCCCTTTGTCACGGTGGTGAGCGACAAGCGCCGCATCACGGTGTTTAATCGAGATCCGGTGTCACACGATATTCAAGGCTATGCGTATGATCAAGCCGGCGTCGATATCGTCCTTCATCGGCCTGCGCTGCATGTGAGTGGGACCACCGATATCGTGCAGCTGGTCAAGGGGCGAAAAGTGTTTACCATGCAGTGTGGCATGCACCCCTACATGCAGAATTGGGGCTATGCAATCGACAATCCCTATTATGCCATCACGGACCCCACTGGTTCGTTTGCCATCGGCGATCTCCCGGCCGGGACCTATCACATCAAGGCTTGGCATCCGATCCTCGGAAGCCAAGAGCGGGACATTACCGTCAAACCCAATGAGACGGTGTCACTCGATCTGTTGTTTGAAGCCAAGTGATGGGATAGGGTGTGGGGATGTGAGATTCGCCTCACCTTCATCGTGGTGCAACTGGTGGCTCAGGTTTCGGCACGAGAGGGCTGACCGCGTTCTGATCCCGTCCAGGTTGGTAGGTCGCGAGCATCCGCTCAACCATTGGCATGAGGTGGTGTTCCCCAGAAAGCGGTACTTTGACTCGTATGCCTCGTCCCTCGTTCCGACCGAGGGACATGAAGTGGTGTTCGATTACCTCGCCCAGTGTGCTGTCGACATAGGTAAAGGTGAGTCGTCTCCCAGGAAATCCGGCCAAGGGCCTCTCCTGATCTGGCCGCCACGTGACGGTAATGTTTTTTTTTCCGTAGAGTTCCGTGATAATGCGCCGATGAGCTGAGGCGAATTCTTCGATCGTCTGCCGCCCATCTTGACTGGTCCCACCGACGATATTCATATGACCCGATATGGCGACGAGACTATGTTCGACCGTGGGGGACAGCGCCACGCCGACTCCATCAGGCAGCGGATTACCAAGGCGCCAGTCATCGGGGTAGCGGACGGAGAAACCAAAGCGGGCGTTCGAATAGATTTTCCAACCGGTTCCATCACTGGATTCGGTGACGGCGCCGAGAGAGGATGGGGCGTTTGGAGCGAGACTCATCACCGCCAAGGTAACCACAAAATACCCCAGGATCATCCGCGTCTTCATAAGGCAGCGTTCTCCTCCATTACCGGATTGACTTTGCGCAACGAAACCCAATCGTGGCTGCTCGTTGGTGCGGCGAGGCACCGCTTCGTGTCGCCGTTCGCAGCAACGGCGGGGCGCTTTTCCACGATCCACCCCGCACCACTTTATAGCGACCTTGACCTGCTCCCCGCGGGTTTCGGTCTGGCATGGTCGCATAGTAATCGATCCCAAACCAGTCTTCGACCCACTCGGCGGCATTTCCCGCCATGTGATGGAGTCCGTAGGGACTCCGACCCTCCTCGCCGAATTCTACAGAAGCCACGATGGGTATTTCGTGGACGTGGTACTGCCCGAACATGGCCAATCCCGGCGCAGGAGGTTGGTGTCCCCAGGGAAAGAGATTCCCATTCTCTCCGCGGGCGGCTTTTTCCCACTCAGCTTCGGTCGGGAGGCGTTTGTCCTGTGTGCGACAAAAGTCCGAGGCCTCGCCCCAGGTAACGTAGAGTGCTGGCCAATGAGCAAGTGTTTCTGATGAAACGGCATGGACGGTCGTCATGTGGTCGATTAGCTTACGGATTTCCGTGGGAGTGGGGCGTTGCTGGCGTTCTAGCCATCGTAAAAATTCCCCAAGGCTGACCTCATCTCGATCGATGTCAAATCGGTCCAACCAGACGTTGCGCTGCGGCTGTTCAGTATCATCGTATGGAAGATCAAGACTGAAGAGGTCTTGGCCAGTCCTGGCAGTACCCATGAAAAACTGGCCTTCAGCGACGGTGATAAGGGGCGAGATGGAGGCGAATGCGGCGATGCGCCCAAGGACGCTCTTGTCCTTTGCTGCTCCGGTTGCTGGACTCAGGAAGACTGCCGTGAGTGCCCCCATAAGGAGAAAGCCGACAAAGGTTGACTGGCACCGCATATCTCCCTGTACCGATAACAGCGGCCAGGAGTCAATAGCCAGAGGGGCCTGCGTCGAGAGGAGCACCATGAATATTACATGAAAGTCTGTCTTGCAATCCCTTATGGGAATCGATATATAAGATACGATTTTGATCAAGAAGACTTGCCCAATTCTAAGGCCGGGCATCTATTTTTCTTAATGCCGTTTCTGAATACACCATCATGATGGATGGATGTCGTGTTGTCCGACCGCAAACTGTGTTGAGGAATGAGATAGGGGTTGATTCATGCCTGACATACTGATGCATGGGGGGGGAACGTATGAGTGATTCAACGAAATGGATGGGGCCGGGAATCTTGGGGTTCGCAGCCAGCCTGATATTGGCTGGTGTGCTGCCGGCTGGTGCGATTATGTCGCACGATGGGCATGTTGCGCAGGGTGTGACGCAGGATTTGGCGAAGCCAGTCCACGCACAAGCAGGTCCGGCGCTGTTGGACAAAATGTCGAAAGCTGTCGAGCAGGTGGAGCGACAGGTCCACTCAAAAGGACCGTTCCAGGGCGCGAGTGCGCACGCGATGCAGCAGGGTGTTCTGCTCGTTGCAGATGATATGGACAAGGTGAAGGTCACGCAGGGCGGACGATGCCCAGCGCATGCGCCGGTTCGAGCGTATGACGTGACCGCGATGAACGTTGAGATCACCGTCAATCGGTTCGGGGATTTCTATCCTGGCTTCATGTATGTCCTCACGGAGAATGTCGCCGGAGTGCGTGAAGAAGAGACCAAGAATAGGACTGCGCGGGAGAGCGAAGATCCGACCTTCGCCGAGGGGGCTATCTCCAACGGGTTGCAAGGAGATCTGATTCAGCCGTTAGTCATTCGGGCCAACCAGGGTGATTGTCTCAGGATCACGCTGCGCAATCAGATTGAGGGCGAGCCCACGAACATGATCATCAATGGCTCGCAACTGTTGGTTGCCAACAGTGGAAAACCAGCGACGGCCAACAACCCGGAGGCCTTGGTCGCGACAGGGAAGACCGGCGAGTTCGAATGGTATATCCAGCCGGATACACAAGAAGGCGGACATGCATTTCATAGTCACGCATCCAGAGATCAGTACTCGCTGGGTCTGTTGGGGTCGCTCGTGGTTGAACCACGTGGATCTCGGTATCTCAGCCCATTTACCGGCGAGGATATGAAGAGCGGCTGGGAAGCCATTATCGATAAGGAAAAGGGTTCGGACTTTCGAGAATTCGTGATTTTCTATCATGAGGCCGGTGATGAGACATTCCGCCTCTTGAACCGCAAGGGTGACATGTTGCCTCAGCGCGACGCCCATACGGACACCTATCGTCCGGCTGCCCGGTTGCTCAACTACCGGAGCGAGCCGCATGGCACGCGTTTGGAGATGCAAGAGCACCTGGTCGGCTTTGCTGATGAGTCGCAGGGCTATGGATCCTATACATTCGGTGATCCAGCCACGACGATTCCTCGTTCGTACTTGGGTGATCCTGCGACCTTCCGCATGATCGGTGGATCAGAAATCGTTCATTCGCACCACTTGCACGGTGGGTCGATTCGTTGGGCAAGACAGCCTGGTACCAGTAAGTTGGATCCGACTCTGTCGAAGAACGGTCCCGTCAAGTTCCCGATGATCAATGACACCTCTGACCGGTTGGATGTTCAGTCAATCGGACCGTCCGAGATTTATGATGAAGTAATCGAAGGTGGATCAGGCGGGTTGCAAGCGTTGGCCGGCGAATTCGTTTTCCATTGCCACATTCCGCAGCACTATGTCACGGGCATGTGGGGATTCTGGCGGGTCTACAACACTCTGCAGCAGCCTGGCTTCCAAACCGACGTCATGAAGCCGCTGGTCGAGTTGCCGGATCGGAAGGGCAAGATTAAAGCTGCCATCAGTTCCGATAAGCTGGTTGGTACCACGGTCGATTGGTATGGGGGAAAGAAGTGGGAAATTACGAAGGATAAGACTGATTGGAAAGCGAGTCCGGTGAAGATCTCCATCAAGGATTGGGTGGAGTATATGCTGCCTCCGCAGGGGTTACCAGGAAAGACGGAGGATCAAGTTCAGCAAGCTAAGGCAAATGATCCAACGGTTGTAAATTGGAAGTGGGAAGGGGCATTGGCTCTTAATGAACCAGAGACCCCACACAAGTGGGCCGACTATGTGTCGCCTGCTCCGTTGAAGCGTTTACCAATTACGTTTGATCCACAAACGGGTAAGCTCGCATTTCCATGGCTCCGCCCGCACCTTGGGAAGCGTCCGCCCTTCGCGCCGAATCACGGCGGTGCGCCGTGGTTGGAACCGTTCCACGTGAGGGAGGACGGCACCAAGAGTACCGAGCCGCCCAGGCCTGGTGAACAAGGCCCATGGAGTCTTTGTCCTGAAAATGCTCCACGGAAGTTCTTCACCACTCATTCCATCACCCTGCCGATCACGCTGAAGCCGGCGACGGAAAAGACGGCGGCGGTCGTTGATCCGATCGGCATGATCTATGTGTTGCACGAAGAAGAGGCGGAAGTTCGTAAGGATCCTAAAAAACAAGTGCCGCTCGTTATTCGTGGCAACGTATATGATTGCGTGGACGTCATCTTCAAGAATGAAATTCCGGACGATGCGCGGACCGGTTGGTCGAACAAGATCAATCTCCACCCGCACTTCTTCCAATTCGATACGAGCGCGTCCGATGGTCCGACCATCGGTTTCTCGTACGACATGTCTCTCAGAGCCTTCACGATGTTGAAGGATCCACAACCTGACAAAGGTATGCCGTTGCCAGGCAACACTGTCTTGACGGCAGATGTGAAGGCTGGGGGCCGCAGCATCACCGTTGCAGACACGTCCAAGTTCCATGTGAACATTGAGCTTGGTGTGGGCATGGATGATCCGAAGTTCTTCGAAGTCGTACGTATCAAGTCCATCAATGGCAAGACGATCACCTTCGATGCGCCATTGAAGTACGGGCATAAGAAGAATGATATTGCTAGCGTGGAATTTATCCGTGAGCGTTGGTATGTCGACGTGGACCTCGGTACTGTGTACTGGCATGATCACGTATTTGGAACGGATACATGGGGCCATGGACTCTTCTCAGCATTTATCACTGAGCCACCACGGTCGACCTATCATGATCCGGTGACCGGTAAAGAAATCCGGAGCGGTCCCATCGCGGACATTCATACCTTGGAGCCGGTTTCGGCCCACATCCGCGGCAGTTTCCGTGAAGTCATGATGCATATCATGGACAGTAATGCCAGATCCGCAGAGTTGATCACGACGGACAATCCTCAGGCGAGGATGAATGCGGTAACGGTGGATGGGCCACCGTCGCATCAGTTCCCTGAACGTATCAATAAATCTGCGATGTGGTTCCTGAATGGAGGCGAAGCCACCACGGGTAGCGGCTACAGCATGCGTGTGGAGCCGTTGAGCGTGCGGCTTGCTAACAATCCTGACCCGTCCAAACTGTTCGTCTCCGGTATCCATGGTGATCCCGGTACTCCGTTGTTGCGGGCGTACCTCGGTGATCCGATTCTCGTGCGAGCGCTCGTTGGATCGGCCAATGAAGTGCATACGTGGCATGTGACTGGACACTGGTTCCCGATGGAACGGTATGGGAAGGATGCCATGCCGCGCAGCACTGTCCATTTGGTGATCGGTGAGCGGTATGATCCGGCTATTCCAGCGGCAGGTGGTCCGCAAAAGCAGGCGGGAGACTATCTCTACTACAGCGGACGTGCGTCGCATTTCGCGGAAGGCAGTTGGGGTATCTTCCGTGTGTTTGATGAATTGCAGAATGATCTGAAGCCATTGCCCAGTCGTGAGCAGATTCAAAAGTCTGCTCCGTCGGTGTGTCCGGCTGATGCGCCGATGAAGTCGTTTAATGTCTCAGCGATCGATCAGCAGATTCGGTACCATGAAGGGGCACCGGGTGTGATGGAAGTCGATCTTGAGCGGAAGATGGTCTTCGGTAATGAACAGGGCAAGATGTACGTGCTCGACGGAGATCGTGGACGGGTCAAGGCCGGAGAACTCAAGCCGAGCCCACTGACTCTGCACGTCAACGTCGGTGATTGCGTGAAAATCAATCTGAAAAACGAGATGGCCAAGGAGCGAGCCGGGTTCCACGTCGACATGATGGCGTTTAATCCGAAGGATTCGTTCGGTGCCAATGTGGGTAACAATCCCGGTGATCAAACGGTTGGTCCCGGCGAGAGCAAGACCTACACTTACTATGCTCACCCTGAATATGGCGAGCTTGCTGCGTTGATTCAGGATTGGGGGAACGTCGTGGAGAATCCACGGAACGGCCTCTTTGGTTCTATCATCGTTGGTCCGAAGGGATCGCGGTATCGTGACCCAATCTCGGGTGACGATATTACGATGAAGAGCAGCTGGCGTGCCGATGTCCTTGTAGATCGGACGCTTCCTGGAAATGATAATCGGAAGAACTATCGCGATTTCTCGTTGATGTTCCAGGACGAAGACAATATCGTGGGCGTCAGTTTCATGCCCTACATTCAACAAGTAGCCGGCATTACGGCGGTGAACTACCGCTCGGAGCCGACAGCTTGGAGAATGGAAAAGGGTTGTGACGTGTCCGAGATTTTCAGCTGCGTGAAAGCCGGGGATACGCCGTCCACCCCGCTGCTCCAGGCGCACGTTGGAGATCCCGTGGCTGTACACGTGTTGGGTGCATTCAGTGAACAGGTGCAGCTATTCACGATTGATGGACATGAATGGCCGCATGAGCCCTATATGCAGGGTGCCGACCAGGTTAGCACCATGGAGTTCGGCGGATCTGAAATCATCAATGCCTATCTCACAGGAGGGGCTGGTGGCCCGAACAAGATCGCGGGCGACTATCTGTGGAAGAATCAGCGTCCGGCCTTTGCCAACGCCGGACAGTGGGGCCTGTTCAAGGTCCTGCCGGTTGACGATCAGCGGATCAAGCCGTTGATGCCGCAGGTTCCTCCAACAAAGACGGCTGAGCAGCCGTTTGGTAAGGCCAAGGCTTCACCGACATCGCTGAAGGGCAAAAAGTAAGTAGAGATTTGGCGGCGTTATCCACGTGAAAGTGGGTAACGCCGCCATTCTATCTAATCTAGTCGATCTTACACTGCTGGGGAGCCATCGCTCCCCAGTGTTTTTTTGACAGGGCATAATCATGAGACGTTTCCTCTGTACTCTTGTTTCTGGTTTCATCGGCCTGACTTTCACGACACTCACGGTGAGTACGGGAGCGATGGAACTTGCATCGGCCTATGAACCGATAGCGGTCGTGAACGGAGGTGCGGTTAAGGGGATGGTGCACTTCACCGGCGATCTACCTGCCCCGGCTACCTTCAAGCTCCATCGTTATCCGGATCAGGGTTATTGCGGTGCCCTTTCGGATGGATCCGGCTATCGTCTGCTTCGTGAAGTCTTGGTAGGGCCACAAGGTGGACTCAAAGACGTGATTGTCACGATCGAGGGCGTAAAAAGCGGTAAGCCGTTCGAATTGGAAGCAACCAAGTTGGAAGCGAATATCTGTCAGTTCGTGCCGTATGTCTCGGTCATGCGCAACGAGCATCCTCTCATCGTGAAAAATCTGGACTCCGTTGCACACGATCTTCAGGTATATGAACGGGATTGGGAGCATATCTTTATTATGTTTCACCGTCCTGCGCTGACCAAAGGGGGAACCCAGGATGTTGTTCGTTTTACCGGGGATCGGCGAGGTGTTATCATGCAATGCGGGATGCATCCCTATATGCAGGGACACGGTCTTGCTGTCGATAACCCGTACTATGCCGTGACGGGGAGCGAGGGGATGTTTGATATCAGAGACCTCCCGGCCGGCACCTACCGGATCAAGGCCTGGCATCCGACTCTCGGGGAACAGGATCGGGAATTCACCGTGGCGGCTGGAGAAAGCAGTTCGGTGGAATTTACGTTTAAGGCAAAATAGCGATGCGTATACAGTGGCATGTGATCGGTCTGCTATTCATCGTCCTGCTGAGTGAGATGACGGTGCTGTCCGCGTTCGGGGAGAAACCGGCGGCGCCGACGGTGAGCCGTGTTGAAGTGGTGCTTGCCTATCACTATCGAGCTCGTGAAGTCGAACTCAAACAGGAATTTGTCCAAGCCGGATTTTCCAACGTGCATTTCCAGTTTGCCAGGATGGGACAACCACCGCAGAATATCGGGTTAGGGCGAGAAGTTCCAGCCGATAAGGCCAGAGAAGCAATCCGATTGGCGCTAAAATACAATCTAGGAGTGGGCATCTTACTGCCGGAACGATTGTTTCCTCCCAGGTTTATTACGATTGCGTCATCCAATTATGACGACACCGTGGAATATCCGATTGATCAAGCGACCTTGACGAGGTTGCAGAATCCTGAGTTGACGACGGAAGCATTTCATCGTCTTTATCACGAGCTGACATCTGCCGTAATTATCCCCAAAGGGCGCTATTAATGGCGGCGATACGCGTGCAAACTGGATACTCCAGCATCGCATCGATGATCTCTGGGCTCATCCTCATCATCGTTTTTTCACTTATCGCACACACGACGGTGTTTGCCGTTGAGCAGAGCCAAAGCCTGAATGAGGCGGCGGATGGGCTGCGATTGAATGCTGAGGACATGGTTGCCCATGGTGGAATGGGTGATACAAAGGCGATCATTCACCATTGTGCTGAGACAGCGCAGTATGCCGAATCGCTTATCAAACAGCTCTCCAAGTCGCATCCAGGCCGGGAGGAGGGTATCGCGTCCCTTCATGACGTTATCCGCCACTGTAAGCGGGTCGCAGAAATCGGGATCCATGCAGATCCCGGGGTGCTCCTCAATCCTGCTATCAAAGCTCGCACAGCCGCACGCGCATCGGTGAAGGCACTTGGGTTTGCCAAGTAGTGATAGTATCCTTGCAATACGAGAGGGACGAGGCGTGGAGCCGACCAGCAGTTTGACGTTATAGCGTTGCGCAGCGATGCAAGCGATTCATGATCGCGACCCCCAACCCTTCTTCCTGACAAGGCTCCGCATAGATCCGATCTAGACCAAGGGAGTCCAGCCTTCGCAATGCTGCAAACAGATGGCGTGCGGCTTCCCTTAGATCGCCGGTTGAAGAAAGAACTTCAACGGCGGCAAAGTGATCGTCGGTGTCTCTTGGATGCGAGTGGATGAGTAAGCCCGCGCGCACGCCATCTTTCAGGATTGGCCTTGCTCCAGCTGAGGCTAAGACTGTCAGTGGTGTCTGGGTTGCGTAGTGGCGTGATAATTGACCAGGCGCGATTGGCGTGTGATTGACGGACAACGACTGACGAATAGAACCGACGATAGAACTAAGTTGCTCGATGGTGATGCTGCCTGGGCGCAACAACTCGGGCTGTGATCCTGCCAGTGAAACAATCGTCGATTCAACTCCAATCGGACATGGTCCGTCATCGAGTATGAGGTCGACGGTATTCCCAAGCCCAGCAGCTACGTGCTGAGCCGTTGTTGGACTGACATAGCCGAATAGATTGGCGCTGGGTGCTGCGATTGGGGTGCCTGCCTCTCGAATAAGGCTCTGCGCCACCGGATGGTTGGGCATTCTGACTGCTACCGTTGAGAGCCCAGCGGTGATGAGATCTGGGATCGCCGGCTGTTTTGGCAAGACCAACGTCAACGGACCGGGCCAAAACGCGTCAATGAGCCGCTGACCCACAGCAGGAAGAGATGCAATCACCATCTCCAGCTGCGTAAGGTCAGCGATGTGGACGATGAGCGGATCGAACTGAGGACGTTGTTTGGCTTCGAAGACCTTCGCTGCTGCCTCAGCATTCATCGCATCGCAGCCCAGTCCATAGACCGTTTCGGTTGGAAATGCGACGAGTCCACCTGATGTGATGATTCTTCCTGCTCGTCGAATGGATTCAGCATCTGATGCTGAGAGGATGGCGCCCTTCACATGATTCTTCTCTCTCTCCATAAGGAATGCTGCACAGCGTGCTGATCGCCTACTCCTTCACAGTCATCGTAATTTTGATCGGATCGAGTGGGTTGTCTCGCTCGTCACGAGGAGCACCGACAATCTTGTCGACGATGTCGATCCCACGAAAGACTTCTCCAAACACCGTGTAGCACCGATCCAACCCGCTGTTGTCTCCGACGCAGATAAAAAACTGTGAGCCGTTGTCGTTGAAGTCGCGCGTACTATTGCTCTCACGCGGCATTTTTGCCATGGAGAGTGCGCCGCGCTTGTGTGGGTAATCGTTTGGCTCGGGCGAAAGAAAGTATCCTGGTCCGCCCGTGCCGTGGAGTGCACGCTCGGGAGATTTGCTCAATGGATCCCCGCCCTGAATGATGAACCCAGGCACCACACGATGGAACGTGGTGCCGTCATAGAACCCCATCTTGATGAGATTGATGAGGTTCTCTACATGGCGCGGAGCGGCGTCTGGGTAGAAGCGAATCTTGATCTCACCGAATCTCGTGGCGATCGTGACGCGGGGATCCTTTTTTTGAAACTGCATGCTCATGGTCTGACTGTATCAAGGCCGTCTTCTCGATGACAAGGACTGGTGAGGACGTTGAGTTCGTGCCATCACGGCTCAGGGCCATTTTCTGTGAGTCCATCACCTGGGGTGATGCCGAGCCACATAATTCCACCGATCAGGGCTATGATTGCGGCAAAGCCGAGCGAAGCGGGCCATCCCCACTGGTGAGCGATCCATGGTGTGATTGTAGGTGAAAGGGCGCCGCCGAGATTGGCGCCCATATTCATGAGACCTGACAAGCTACCGGCATGGGTCGGTGACAGATCGCTTGTCGAGGACCAATAGGCGCCGATGGTGAAGTAGAGCCAACCTGCACCCAATGAGAGGCCGGCGATCGCCAGGTAGGGAGACTCCACGCTTGCACCGAGCGCGATCGAGCTTGCGGCTAACACCATACCTGTCATGCCTACAATCTGGCGACCTTTGGTAATGCCGTGGCGCATCGCTAGCCGATCGGTGACCCATCCACCGAGTGGACATGAGATAAGAATTGTGAGAAAGGGGGCGGCAGCAAACACCCCACCACTTAAGATAGTGAAGCCACGCGCATTGACGAGGTAGAGATAGAACCATGACATGTAGACGTACGCGACATAGCCGAGACATCCGTAACTCAACGTGAGCCACCACACGCTTGGTGTTTTTCGGAAGGTGGCCCAAGGAATCGATGGCTGGGTGACGGGAACCGACGTCTTGGATTGTCCTGTCTCGTGATCGTGGTGCCATCGGTGACTTGTCGGACGATCAGCGGCCAAGAGCCACCAGATAGCGGCGAGGCCTATCCCTAAGCCGCTCGAAAGGTAAAACGCTACTTGCCAACCATAGTTAACCATGATCCAAGCGGTGAGGGGGGGAGTAATCGCTGCGCCGATTCCGATCCCACCAATGGCGATGCCGATGCCGAGACCGCGTTCAAGTGCCGGGAGCCAGTCGGTGACCGCGCGATTAAACGTCGGCAAGGCTGCCGCTTCTCCCACTCCAAGGAGAAATCTGATACAGGCCAGAGCACCGACCACTCCCAAGGGCCCGGCCAGAAATGATGTCGCCGCGATGGCTGTCCAAGCGGTGAAGCAGGACCACCAGATGAGTGCGATCGTCAGCACGATGCGTATGCCCCAACGATCACTGAGCCAGCCGCCGGGTATTTGGAACAGAGCGTACCCGACGACGAATGCGGAGAAGACCAAGCCCATTTCCTGATCGGTCAATCCCAGCGCTGGCATCATTTGCCGCGCGGTGACAGAGATATTGACGCGATCGATGTAGGTCACAACGCTGATGGCAAAGAGGAGCCCGAGAATCAACCAGCGCAGGGGGGAAGGAGGGGAAGATTGAAGGCCCTTCGTGGAGATCGTCTCGCTCACAATAGCTCGGCTAGCACATTCATGTGGAAGGTGATCACTCTGAGGTTTGGTAGGGGGCGCGGGAATGAATTGCGTTGCCGCCTCCTTGGGAGAGGCGGCAACGCGAAGTAGTTATTTAGCAACAACCTCGAGCAGCTCAACCTCGAAAACTAAGGTTGAACCTGGCTTAATGATCGGCGGTGAACCGCCGTCACCATAGGCCAGATTGGATGGGCACACCAGTCGGCTTTTCCCTCCGACCTTGATCTGTTGGACGCCCTCGGTCCAGCACTTAATGACTTTGTCCAATGGAAATGTCGCTGGTTCCCCTCGCTTGACGGAACTATCGAAGACTGTCCCATCGGTTAAGGTGCCATGGTAATGGACCTTGACTGTATCTGTTGCCTTTGGTGTGGCCCCGGTTCCAGGCTTGATGGTGGTGATCACGATGCCGGATTCAGTTTTGGTGGCACCCTTCTCCGAGGCCGCTTTCGTTAGAAATGCGGCTCCTGCTTTCTTTTCACCCTCAGCAAGCAGCGCCACTCGAGCCTGTTGCAGTTGCTGGATCTTTGGCCCGAATGTTTGGAGGTCAGCTTTAGGGGGGCGCTTCAGTACGCCGTCGGTAAGGCCATTTTTGACCATATCGAGTTCGGCGTCGCTTAGCGAAAATGTTCCTAGCGATTGGCTAATGGCCAATCCAAGAGCATACAAAGTCTTCTGGTCATCATTCGCTGGATCCTGCGAGGCCGCTAATAACGGTGTCGAGAGCGTGAGAAGCCCTATGGCAAAACAGAGTGTACGAATTCGCATGGAGTGAGGGTCCTTTCTTATGATGGTCGATGGGCCAATGTGGCACATAAGGATACGATAGGCTTTCCAAATCTCACAACAGAAATTTCACTAGAAGTAGGTAGGGCCAGTCAGGCGAGGTTCTATGCTCCACGCAACTATGCGGTTGAGCGTGTGGCGGAGAGGGAGGGATTTGAACCCTCGGTAGAGATTTTGTCCCTACGGCGGTTTAGCAAACCGCTGCCTTCGGCCACTCGGCCACCTCTCCACGTCACAATTAATGGATTTCGCCGCATCCACAGCGGAAAGCGTCGCTAGGGCGGGAATCACCGACGAGGGGGCATCTTACCTCAGCTGATAGGGAGGGTACAAGAGAGGAGTGCTGTCTTGGGCTAACACTGCATCCTGTCTTAGAATTGGTTTTCGATGGGGGCTCCTCAGGCATCATACGAATGATCATCTGCAGTCGACGCCATTCTGAGCGCAGACTCTATGGGGAAGAACGTGTGCTTGTGGACAAATGTGTAAGCAATCTGAGCGTGAGAGTGCCCGAGTGATCTCTCATCCTTGGTGGCCAGCTCATCAGTTCAAAGAACTTTTGTCGGAGGCTCAATGGTCGGACTGCGCGTATGGGTTTCTCCTGGAAGGCGCTCGAGTGATCTTCACTATTCAGGAGCGGGATCGCATAACGAAGTTTGGCGTAGCTTGGTCGGACGACACCGCTGAGGATCAGCATGTGAAGTGCCTTCCGTTTTTGTCGTGTGCGGAAGGTGTCAATGAGTTTGGGACACTTGCTGTTGGCATTTAGTGTAGAACC
>ERZ1292630.403-Hain-H41-02um-R3-403-length-46014-cov-6_pt1 | contig 46014 bp, 36 predicted proteins | sample MGYA00564408_ERZ1292630 | MGnify/ENA primary metagenome ERZ1292630 (study PRJEB36523, sample SAMEA6512641) | groundwater metagenome | collected 2019-01-08 | study: AquaDiva: Metagenomics assemblies of 32 groundwater samples
TCATCTGCGTCATCATCGCCGAAAACGCGACACTTTCCGCCGCAGCCGCAGGATGCCAAGCCGAAGTCGGTGCCGCCAATTCTTGTGCCGCCGCAGCCGCCGTTGAAATGAAAAAAGGAACCCCGCAGCAAGCTATGCACGCCGCCGCGATGGCTATGAAAAGCAGTCTCGGCCTCGTCTGCGATCCACTCGGCGGTCTCGTAGAAGTCCCATGCATCAAAAGAAACGCACTCGGAAGCCAACACGCCCTCGGTGCCGCAGATCTCGCTCTGGCCGGAGTAGAAAGTTTCATTCCATTCGATGAAGTTGTTGAAACGATGTACGAAATCGGAAAAATCATGTCCCCCAGACTCCGCGAAACCGCCCTCGGAGGTTTGGCAACAACGAAAACAGGAATGATGATCAAAAAGAAAATGGGTCTACCCGTGATACAATAGGATCCTACATCCTAAATCCTAAATCCTACGCCCTACCGCATCGCCATCCTCGCTTCCACCCGCGGCACAGACCTACAGGCCATCATCGACGAAATGAAGGCTGGAAAAATGCCCGGCGTCGAACTCACCGTGGTTATTTCAAACAAAAAAGATTGTTATGCAATCCAACGTGCCCGCGAGCAGGGATTCAAAGCTATTTTTATCGATCCAGCAGAAAAAACAAAAGAAGCTTTTGACGAAGAAATGAGAGAAATTCTCGACCAAGAAAAAGTTGATCTCATTGTCCTCGTAGGCTACATGCGCATCCTCACGACACCTTTCGTACGACACTTCAAAAATCGCATCATCAACATCCATCCCGCACTCCTTCCAAAATTCGGCGGGAAAGATTTTTTTGGCATCAGCGTGCACAAAGCCGTCCTCGCCTCCGGCGACACCGAGACAGGCATGACAATCCATTTCGTCGACGAAGGCATCGACACCGGAAAAATAATTCTCCAAAAAAAAATTACTATCGCACCAGGAGAAACACCAGAATCTCTGAAAGAAAAAGTCTTGGAACTTGAAAAAAAATATTATCCAGAAGTTATCTACCAACTTTCAAAATCTTTATGAATGAAATACTCATCAGTATCGGCGTCTCCATAGCGCTCATAGTCATGATATATTTCGCACTGATGCGAAATGCCAGAATATGGGGGAAATTTCCGCTTGATGCAGACGAAAAAGTCCTCTACGAAGAAGAAGGCATCAGAATTATGACGAGCCTTCGTGGAGAAAATCGTCAGAAAATATATTTCAATTCAGGATTCAAATTCACCAACAAAAGATTTTTTGTACTCAGTGGAAAAACTTTTATTCTTCAGATTATAAATTTTGGAAAAAATGGAGAAGATGAAATTCTCAAAGGCACGTTCTACGTCCCAAAGAAAAATTTCATGCTCAAGGAAAATGAAAAGGGCAAAAATGTACTCCGTATCGAAAAACCTATCAATGCCATGATGTCCTACCTTTTTGAAGCACCCGTAAAAGACATGCATGCGATAGAGCATATTTTGAAGTAAAAAGTAGAAGATTGACTTATTAGAATTATTCAGTATAATAGCTGAAATTTTTCACCATATTCGTCAATTTTTTATGGAAATGAGGCCGCCAGATGAGCCAAAACAACCACAGCTAAGAATGATTCATTCCCAAGGCAAATCTCCTGGAGCAGGGAAAGCTGCAGAATCGGGGCCAGAAAACAGGGGGGCCGAAGAGGAAGGGAGTGTCATAAGTTTGGCCAGTCAAAGATCGCCATCTCAAATAGACCAAGTGGCAGAAGAAAGGATTCAGTTCCTCGAATATCTCTACGGTGATGATTTGAGGAATATTCTCTCTCCAAAAGATTTTCTATATTTGGCAGAGAATTTGGGTCTCCAGCTACGAATTCAGGAGCTTATTGATGCTGCCCAGCGCATGAAAGATGGAGGGGGTGTGGAAAGAATGAGTATGGCAATAAATCTCCGAAGAAATGATCCAGGGCCTTTGCTAGAAGAAACGCGACAATTCGTAAGAGGGTTGCTGGCAGAAAAAAGTCCCGGAATACAAATCAATTTTACGCAAAAAGAGCCAGTGAGATTCATCGATAGAGGCTTTGTGTTGAAGCGCGATTTCAAAGGTCTCATGAGACGGATAAGAAGAGAAAGGGGTTCAAGGGAAGCAGGGGAAGAGTTTGAAGTTTTTGTACGGACAGGAGAGAGTGACAAGACAGTCAGTCCTGTCATTTTGAGAGAACTTCGCATCCTTCATGATGCGAAGGAGACCCCCGCACTCAAAACGGTTATTCAGCGGTTTTTCCGCCCTAATAGGATATTTGACGATCAACTTTGAAAAATCAGAAAAATATGCTATAATAAACCGAAGCCATAAAAGCTTTCAAAAATCAAAAAATAAAAATCAAAAATATGGATGTGCAAAATCCCGTTCCAACTCCGATCATAAATCCAGAAACTTCAGAGAAGAGGACGAAGATTCTAGGAATTTTTGTAGTTATCATTATTGCAGGTTTGGTGAGCTATTTTTTCTCACAATCAAGCCTTTTCCGGGGAACTTTTTTGACTCCAGGAAGTGAAGAAGAAGCTCAAGTCAAAGACACATTGAAAAGCATTGCCGACAACGCCGAGAGTGCTGAGTACGAAATGCATTATCAAAATAGTGTGGGCGATGAAAATCTCGATGGAGGGGGAAATATCGATCTCAAAATCACAGGAAAAGTAGATTTCACGGAAACTCCAGGAGTAGAAAAAAAATATCATATCGACATCACCGGAACAGGATCAGGGGTTGTAGTAAACGATACGAGTTGCCAAATTGCAAAGGTAGAATTCATGAAACCAGCAGGTTGGTATTACAAAAAAAGCACATCGACAATGCCACTGACACAAAGTTCAGGAGGTGATAATTTTGCTATAAAAGGCGAGGTTCTCTGCGGAAAAACTCCAACATTGAAAGCGATTATAGGGTTCAACGGAGGTGATCCATCAGAAAAAGAAGGCATACCTTTTGATCTGACAAAAAGTGTCGATGTTCCGGGAGTTTATGTTTTTAATCTGGAGAAAGCAAAAGAAGGTCTCAAGCAGGGATTATATAATTTCAAATTCGTATTAAGCACAGAAGGTTTTGAAACAACCAAGGAATACACGCTTGATATTCCAAAAGGCATTCCAGAAACGATGACACTGAAGTCTGTCATCACGGGACAGAACATAGAAATTACGGCATCAAAAAATACTGATCATCCGGATGGCGAGTACACCTACGCCATCTACACATCAGCAACTCTCCCGGTCAAAACACCAGTAGAAACGCCAGCAGGAACTCTAACAAATGACAAATATACCGACACATTGGCAGACGGAAAGAGTCGGTATTACAAAGTCATCGGACTCGATAGCCAGAAAAATATTATTGCCACGAGTGATTCGATTCTTGTACAGCCAGAAGGCACTTGCATAATTTCAAAAATAGAATATATCAATTCTCCAAATTTCGTGTACCAGAGTGCATCAACACTGCCGCTCAGTCCTCAGGAAGCCGAAAAGGCGTCAATCAAAGGAGAAGTAACATGTGATACAACAAAGGCAGCAGATCCAATCCTCAATGTGGTTGCAACATCAGCAAAGGATGGAGTGAGCCCAAAAATAAAAATTAATTTAAAAAAAGAAGCAGAAGGGAAATATTCTTTCCAGGAAAGTACGGAATCGGGGACAAAAGAAGAGCCATTAAATCTCAATTTTATATTGAGTGCAGGAAATACAGACACAGAGCAGGCATATACATTGCATCTCAAAAAAGTCATTCCAAAAGAAATTACAACGTCTCACTATGAAAAAACAGATGCCGGAATAAAATTGAGCTGGGCCTACAGCAGACCACTCAAGGAATTTCCAGGAAATGAAGGACTGTATAAAGTCTATAGAAGTGAAACCTCATTCAACCTGCCAGCAAAAGTCACAGGAGATTTCATAGATAAAATAGTCAGCACTGTAGTGGTAAAAGAACTCCCAAAAAACACAGAATTTGGAGAAACAACATGGACCGACACAGGGGCAACAGACAATTCAAAAAATTATCATTATTTTATCGCAGCATTTGAATACCTCAACTCGGAAAAAATAAAACAGAGAGTCGTAGCGATATCAGATGAACTGTCAGGTACCAATAGCATAGAGCTGAGCACAGTCACAACCGAAGGAAATGTAAAACTCAGCTGGAAAGTTTCGAAAGATCCGTCTGTAGTTATAAAAAAATATACTATTTACAGGTCGACCGTACATTTGGCGCCGTTCATCAGCACTAATAAAATTGGAGAAGTATTGGCAGGGGGTAAGTTCGAATACAATGATGCCCTCGCAGAAGAAGATGTGTACTATCGTGTACTCGCCATCAATGAAGATGAGGAAAATCCTGTCATTGCAAGCAATGAAGCTTATGTAAAATCATCACTCTTGCCAGGCACAAAAATAATTCCAAAAGAAATTACATCGTTCACAGGAACGAGAGTGGAAACCGGAGTAAATCTCCAGTGGACATATGGAAAACCAGCGGCAGAATTCCTCGGATATAAAATATATAGAAGTGAATCTCCATGGAATCTCAAAACAGAAGATATAGAAAAGTTTATACAAGATCAGAAAGAAATAAAAAATCTTCTATCAACTGAAAAATCATGGGCAGATACAGGGGCAAGTGACAAGGAAAAAGATTATTATTACATGGTTATTGCCTTTAATAGTAAATTCAAGCCAATTGGAATATCAGACGAACTGAAAGTAGAAAAAGGCCCATTCCCACAAACTATCGCTGCGAGCGCTACAACGACGAAAGGAACAGTAAAAATTCAGTGGCCCGAAGATCCAGAAATAATGGCACGGACAGTCGCTTTGGATCTCACGATGATACCTGGCGGTACCATCTCTGTTTACAGCGAAAATCCTTCACAGCAGGAACAGATGGAGGTGCAGGATTATGTCCTCTACACAGCAGCATCGACACCAGTCTCAAAAGATCCAAATAAGAAAATAGTAATAAAATGGCCAAGAGATCAAGTGCTAGATAATTATGGCGAAACATACTTTGAGCCAGTGGGGAATATTTGTAACAAATATTACGTGATATTTGCAGAAAGACCGGATGGAACAGTAGTCGCGCGTTCACCAGAAGTCGCAGCAAACTTCGGAACTTGTGCAAAACCAGTAGAAGAGCAACCTGCTCCGCAGATATGGAAATATGAAATCCACAAATCGGCCATATCACCAGTTTCAGTAACAGGCGATCCTTGGGTCATAATAGATACCGGTTCATTGCCGATGTACTTGGATACAGTCCCGAGTGGAGAAAAAGCATACTATCGCATAGTCGTGGTCGACCAAAACGAAAACATCATTACCACGAGCAACGAGATGGCCGCTGAAAATGCAATAGCGATGTCTTTCGTCGACAGTCTCTACGCCAGCATTCTCGGTGCCAACACACTGCCACAACCAGAGAAATACACAGAAACAATAACCGGGTCAGGCGACATCGATGTGGCCAATCCAAAAGGTCCCTCTGGAACACTCGTGATCGACGACACATACAGAGTCACCACGAATGATGCAGTCGAATCGGTCATCATGACAGCAAAAATAGTCTTCTCACTCGACTCTGAGAACCAGAAAAAAACAGATATAACAGTCACAAGAACCGAAAGTAATGACAGTGATGGAAATACAATCAGCGAAGAAAGCAAAAAGAAATTGTCATTCGTGACAGAAGGATATGTGAAGCAGAAACTGCTCAAAGATCTGAAGATTTTGGACAATATAAAAGAGCATCAGGAGTTCATCGAGAGTGGCATCGCAAAAGGAGGCATCCAGAAAAGAATCAAAAATGATGATTTTACCAAGGGCGATGGCCTCACAACAGGTCTGGAAATCAGAGGAGAGAGCGATCTTTCTGATGAAGAAAAGGCAGAAGGAATCACGAAAGTTTTAGAAACCCAGGATCTCAAGAGATTCTTCGGAGGTGATGGAGCCACAGGAAAACTCACCATCGCTCTCAACGAAAAAGAAGAAAAGGCAAAGTTCGAAGGAGCATTGTCATTCGTCGAAAAACAGAAGATCACTTTCAAAGTCCAGAATTTCGTGTGGAAAGCCGGCACACATTGGAATGTGACGAACATTCAGAGCCTCGCCGAAGCACTCCAGAATACATCCAAGGCCGAAATGGCATACTACTCATCATGGATCGGCATTAAGAATGAAAACGTTGGGCGAGCGCTGAGAGTAAAAGTAGACAGTGGAATAGTCGATCTCATCGGCGATGGAAAAGATCTCGAACATAATCTCATATTCGAGGGGCATGGCGAATATGTTCTTCCAGATGCCGCTTCAGTGCTCGTGCCAGAAGTGATTGATCTCAAAGTAGAAAAAATAAGCGATACGGCGACAGATAAAACAGTCAAAGTAACCTGGAATATAGTTGACTCAGAAATCGCAAAAAAAGCAAAAAGCTTCTATCTCTACCGATCAACGCAAAAACCAGTATATACATCAGAGGAACCGATTTTCAAAACAGACAGTCTTGTATCAAACACGCACACACAGAAGCTCCCCAATACAGGAGAGAGCTATTATTATAAAGTTATCGCAAAGGATAAACTCATAGGAGAGGCCGGTGCGTCAGCCATTGCCACATCATCGGAGTTTCTCAAGTCAGGAGTGAGCAAGGCTATTGCATTGACATGGGAGGAAGAAGAATCTGAAAAGATTGATGTTTATAACATTTACCAATCCTCAAAGAGCGATGTTGAAATGGACGAGGATCATTTTTTGGATATCGTAGACGTAAATGCATCAAATTCAGGTTCAGGGATCAAAAAATTCAAGTACATTGTAGAGTACATAGCTGAGGATCAGGAAATTCCAAAAAAATATTACAAGATTCAGGCCATAGGAAAAAAAGATGGGAAAACGATGAAGACATTTTCACTTTTAGCAAATGAAACAAAGACCGTGGAAGAATCTTTCAGCGGCGGTGGAAAATTGACACAAGCAGACACAGGCCTCACAGGAAAATTGACTCTTGCCCGTTCTTTCCAGGAATACAGCCAGGAAAAAACCAAAGGGGAGCCCGTCACATCTACATTGCAATTGCCAATAGCCAACAACACTTTCGAATATCAATTCGACCCGATGAGTCCACCGGTTCCAGCGAACCCGGATTTGTCATGGATAAGTCAAAATTACCTGAAGAAAACTCTCGACGAGCTTCATACAGATAAAATTTTGCAGAGATACATTCAGAAAGAAAACAGCATATATGGTCTCATGAAAAAAGCGATCAAAGAATCTCTCGTACAAAAAGGCCTTGCAGGAAAACTGAAGAAAACTCAAAAGGAACACAAATATACGACAACACTAGAAAATCTCTTCGGTGCAATTCCTCCAGGTTTTGAATTCCTGAAGGGCAGCGAGCAGGATGCCATAGCCACAAACACGGTACAATTCACCGTCGATCCTATCAAGAAACAGTTAGAAAAAATCGAAGTGGTACTGGCATACAAAGAAGGAAATCAACTTTCTTTCATCATGACGAACTTCGTGATGCCAGAAGTGATTCCAGCTTGTCCAGACGGAAAATACAAAACAGCAGGCATGACGGGTTGCGTAGACGTTCCAGCATTCCCAACTCCAGCAAACAAAACAGCATGCGATCAGTACGCAGCAATTGTCGCATCACCAGATGCAAATCTGAGTCCAAAAACAAAAACAGACATGCAGGAAAAATTAAAAGATCCAATCTGCGTCGAAATAATTGGATCTCTAGATCTCCAGCTCGATACCAAAGGCGACAGAGTCATAAAAATCAAATGGGTAGATATCCCAGGAACAAGCCCTGCAAGCAGTTATCTGGTGTACCGTTTTGAAGGAGCAGTATTCGATTTCGCAAAAGCTCAATCAGTCGCACAGCCAAAAGAAAAAACAGATTTCACTGAAACGATGCCGCTCGTGAACGGAAAAACATACCAGTACATGGTGACTGCTATCGATGCCGAAAACAAAGTATTGAGATTCTCAAATGTACTCCCTATTCCACTCCCAGGCATCATTCTGACCAACACCGTGGTCGACAAAGAGGTGAAACTCGCCTGGACCGACACCACCGCAGGCATCGATAAATATAAAATTTTCAGATCCGAAGACATCGCTTCAAAAGGAACCGAGGTTGTAGCACTCGGAAAAGATGCAAAAACACACAACGATACACCGGCCAACCCAGCAAGCGGAAAAACATATTACTATAGTGTTGTTGGAACAGATATCGCTGGAATCGAAATGGCTCTTTCAAACCAGATTTCTGCAGCACCAGTAGCAATAGTCGTAGACTGCCCAACGATGATGCTCGATCTGAAAGCCAAAAAAACAGCATTCGACAAGTCACCAACCGCCGAAAACGCAAAAGCATACAACGATGCATATGCGCTATTCATTGCAAAACCTTGTACAGCCACACCAGGTGTTACCCTTCCAACGTCGCTCATCGCTCCAGTAGTAAATACATTCACACTCTCAGGAGTCGCTGCAGAAGGCGGTAACGTCAACCTCAGCTGGGAAGACACGAAATATGACCCTGCAAACATTTATTACATCTATCGCGGCACGGACGCATTGACCTACAAAGAAGGCGACAATATGTTAGGAATTCCAGAAGTCACGAACGTCCAGGGGAAAACCAATCAACAGACAGTCCCAACCGTGAACAAAGATTATTACTATGTCATGGCACTTCTCGACGCCAACAAAAAGATTATCAGAATTTCAAACAACATCAGTATCAAAATCAATTACACGCCACCGGACAACGGAAGTGTCAATCTGCCAGTGGGAGGCGGTGGTATATCAACAGCAGAAATTCTCGCACTCCTGAAAGCAAAACAGGATGCAGAAGCTTTCCAATTTAAGATTCAGCAATTCCCACAATTCCACAACGTCGGACCTTCACCATTCGTCGATCTCGTCCCTCAAATGTACGGATACGACGCTATTATGCGTCTCTCACAGGCTGGAGTGATCGAAGGCTACAAGAAGCAGGGAAAATTCTTTTTCGAACCACAAAAACCGGTGAATCGTGCAGAAGCAGCGAAGCTCGTGCTCGCCGCCGCCTGCGTTGACGTCAGTGAAGCAGCAAAAAGACCACCAAAGATTTTCAAAGATGTAGAGCCATCACTCTGGTTCTTCAAATACACAAAAGAGGCTTATTTCCAGGGATATTTCAGTGGATACAAAAATAAAGTAGGCCCACCAACATTCAAGGCATCGAGCAAGATCACCCGCGCAGAACTCGTCAAAGTATTAGTGCAAGTGCTCCGCAGAGGAGGTGTTATCAACGTTCCATCGATCCAGCAGACAGCACCATGGTGGATTCCGTTCATGCAGATCGGACTTCAGGTGCAACTCACCACAACAGAGGAGGCTATGTATCCAACAGAACCCCTCACCCGCGCGCAGACCGCAGTCATGGTCGACCGTGTGAAACAAATCTATAATGGCTGTCAAAAATAAAAATAAAATTTTTAACAAATAACAAAAATTTATTTATGGAAAATCTCAACAGCGTCCCAGCCCAGACATCTCCAACTCCAGCCCCAGCACCGAGTGCACCACCTTCCCCAGAGGGCGACCTCAAAAGGAAAAAAATGCTCGTCGGACTCTTCCTGGTGATTTTCGCCGGAGCAGTCGCCTATTTCTTCTCCAGCTCAGACATGTTCCGAGGAGCATTTCTCGCAGGACAGGAGAAGGAAGTTTTTCAGCAGGCCATGACAGACCTCTCAAAAACTGATGGTGCCGATTATGAGGCGACATACAAGAATAAGATTGTTGTCGGAGATCAAACGCGAAATGTTGAGATAGCAGCAACAGGGAAACTGAATTTCGCTGGAACCGAAGGAGCCCAGCACACGATCAAATTCACAGGAACAGGAAGCACAAAAGATCCAACGAGTTCAGAAAATACATTATTGCTCAGCGCCAAATTGGGCGAGTCTTTTCCAGAAGATGGGGAACAATTAGTGGATATTACCTGGGGAGATCTCGAGATGGAAGCAGAATTCGATCACACATATAAACTCTATAAATCAACAAAAGAAAGTGACCTGAGTGATGCGGGAAATCTGGCAGGAAGCAATACCTATTTCAACAATTCATTTGGTGCCACAGTCCCAAAAAAATATACAGATCTCCTCACATCAAGCGGAACATATTTTTATAGAATGTTGAAAGTATCGAAGACAGAGCAAACGCAAGTTTTGAAAACTTCAAAGACCGTCAGTGTCACGCATTCTACAACGCCAAAACCAGCTGAAAGTGTCGTCATTAAATATCTCTACACAGATGACAAAGGCATTAATCTCACGTGGTTCGATCCAAATCCAAGCACTGGTAAAAGATACGAAGTATACAGAATTCGAACCGTGGGCGCAAACCCTCTGATCGATGGAGCGCCAATCAGTTCAGTAACAATAACAGCAGAAACGCAAAGTCAGCAGGGAGCAACATATGCAGATACCAACGCAAAAATTGGAGAAGAATATTATTATTTCGTCAGAAAAATTGGAGCCAACGACATAGTTCTTATCCAATCACCAGATTCAGCGCATGTGACATGGAGTGGCGAGGCAGACATTGATATTGAAAACATCGATGGATTCGGTCTCAAGGTTGCATTTCAGTCTCCAAATACAACAACATTTTATCCAGTATCGATTACACTCGAACCAACATTCGAGGTGGATAGCTACAAATTATTCAAAAATACATTCGTCGATGGAGTAAAGATAGGAAAAACAGAACTGGAAAAAACTATTCCAGCTTCTGCAGACGGAAAAACTCTCATAAACATGGGAGAAGGTATCGATCCAGGAACCTATCAATGGATCATCGTCGGGATGAAAAATGGAAAAGGAGTAGCAAAATTTGAGGACGAGGTCAGAACTTTGCCACATGTTCCAGACGCAGGACCTTCGCCAGAATTTTTCACAGCGACCGGCAATGTGGAAGGAGCAAAAATCACTCTTAATTGGAAAGATGACGCAACGACTATTCCAGCAAAAGACTGGGCATATTACATCCATGAAGGACCAACAGAATCTGCGGCATTGAAAAAAACATTTGTCGGTCAAAATCTTGGTACTAGTTGGAATGCATCGCCAGGGACATACTTTTTTTTCATCGTCAAAAAAACATTGGATGATAATGTCATGGTCGCCCAATCACAACTCATCAAGCTAGAAGTGCTAGCCCCAGAGCCAATGATTTTGAGCGGAACAATGAATCCCGGAGTGGGCATTACTTTAACTTTCAGCGATCCAGCACAATCGGAAAACGACCAGTATATTATGTACAAAACATTATCTCCGGGTGCAGTGAAAAACACAACAAGTTTGGTGGCAGCAGAAGAATACATTTTACAGCAGTTGGCTCCCGGCACATGGGATTATAACAATGCTAATTTTCCTGAAGAACATCAGTTTAAAAATGGTGTGACATATTACTTTGTTGTAGGGAAATACATCACAGGAGCCGCAGAATTTATTTCTGTATCAAACGAATTTTCTATTACCTATGAGGATGCACCACCAGTCGCCTTCCTCCCAACATCAAAATCGTTCGCTTCGATGCTCATGGCTGACGTATTGCCTCCAGCGGGAGAGAAATCCCCATACGAAGAAACGATCTCCGGCGGCGGAACACTCACAGAAACAAAAGGTGGACTCCAGGGAACATTAACTCTTGCTGATCGCTACGAGGTACTTGGCACGGAATACACCCAATCCATCATCATGCAAATAAAAAACGGAAAAATAGAATCCGTAGTAGGAAATTTAGGGAGTCTGGAAAATAACAATGAGCCAGCACTCCAGTTCATCACTCAAGATTTCCTGGAAAAGGGCTACGAACAATATTTCAAGATCAACGCATTCCTCGAAGCATATCAGAAAGATTTGAACGCTCTCAGGGATGGAATCCAAAATGCCGCAACAAACACAGCATTGGCAGACGCGACATCCAAGAATGATGGCGGATATGAGTCGACAGTCGATGCATTCACAACAAAAATGGCATCATACCCAGAAAATGCAGCCGACAAGAAAATTATCTTTCTCACAGACAAAAATAAAATCACAGCCATCGAAGCAACTCTCAAGTTCGGAGAAGGAAAAACATCTTTATTTTTCATCAATAATCTCCACGCCGGAACAGGTGCACCAGCAGGGAACCCACCAGTAAACCCACCAGCAGGCGGCGGAGGCGGCAGTAGCGGCCCAAGCGTCACCGGCGGCGGAAGCGGCCCATCCACGCTCGACATTCTTGCCCTCAAAAAAGCAAAAGAAGATGCCGAGAAGCTCAAGAGTCAGGTAAATATAACCCCGGTAGTAGAGCAACTCTCTCCATTCGTCGACGTCACTCCAGGGACATACGGTTTCAGCGCTATCGTACGTCTGTCGAAGAACGGCCTCATCGAAGGGTATCCACAAAAAAATGGAACTATCCTTTTTAAGCCAGGGAAATCAGTCATTCGCGCAGAAATGTCAAAAATGATTTTGGGCAGTATCTGTATGGAGCCAAGCGATGTCGCAAAAAAGCCACCACAAATTTACGGCGACGTACAGCCAGGAACATGGTTCTTCCCATACACAAAACAGGCATACATCAAAGGATATTTCACCGGATACAAAGGTGAGAGAAACGCAGCCGGCCAGGAAATAAAATTATTCCGCCCAGGAAACACCATCACTCAGGCCGAAGTCATCAAGCCATTGATCGAAATCCTCCGAAGAGAAGGATTCCTCGATCTCAAAGGCATGAAGACGGAGAATCCATGGTACCTCCCCTACATGAGAGTTGCCAAAGACCTGGAACGATTCTGGCAGGACAAAGAAAATCCACCAGAAGTCACTTCACTGCTCAGCGAAGATGAAGAAAATCCAGGAAAACCAATGACTCGTGGAGAAGCAGCCGTCTTCATCGACCGCATGTTGAGTATCTACGGATCCTGCAGAGAATAAACCCTATCGCCACTTCCAGAAATATTTCGTCGCACTCTGAATGTGCAGCCAAAAAACTTTCCGGAAGAGAAGATGCAAAAAATTTCCCCCACTCAGGCGCTTGTGATAATGATTCACGAGCGCTTTTGGGAAATAGATGACTTTGTAGCCAGCCTTGCGAATCTCTTTGCACAGATCGAAATCTTCCATAAACAGAAAATATCGATCATCAAAACCGCCGACTTCTTCGTACACTTTGCGCGGAATCAACATCGCAGCGCCTGTCACGAGCTCCACTTCCTGCGTCGAATCGTGGTGAAAATCACCCATCAGATAGCGCTGTAAACGTCGTCTTCCCCACGAAGTTTCTGAAAGAAAAGTGCGCTTAATCACGAGATCCCAAAACCCCATATCACGTCGACACGACTCCTGGACGCGTCCATCCGCATACACAAGTTTCGGAGCCAGGATGCCAATTTCTGGATGCTGTTCGATGTAGTCCATCAAGATTTGCAGCGTATCTTCTTGTACCGTCGTATCCGGGTTCAGAATGAAAAAATAGTCACCCGTCGCGTGGCGTACACCGAGATTGTTCCCACCCGCAAATCCCAGATTCCGGTGACTGCGAAAAAGTTGAATGCGCTTTTCCTGTGCAGCACGTTCGAGGAAGCCGAGACTGATAGGATCGGTCGACCCATTATCTACAAAAATAATTTCAAAATCAAAATCAGTTACACTTTTTTCGAGAGCCTCCACCGAAAGTTTCGGAAAATGCTTGTGGTTGAAATTGACGGTAATGACAGAAAGTTTCACCACGAAAGTATAGGGAAAAATCACGAATTGCTCAACTTTTTCTGAGCTTCTCCATCATTTTCTCGCGAGCGCTCAGGTCCATCTTTGTGCGATTTTCACGCTTCTCCAAAGTCCATTTTCCGTACACAAACTGTCGATCTCCGATGTCTTCGCCAATGCACAAACCCGAAGCAACAAAAGAGTTATTCCCAATTTTCACGCCCGGCATAATGCTGGTATTCACGCCAATCCGCACACCCTCCGCAATCATTGCGCCGAGTTTATTCGTGCCGCTCTCAATTTTCTCTACGCCATGTGCTCCCGCAATCTGCACCGAAATCGGCGCTTCATCCAGCCGCAAATTCGCTACCACCGCGCCAGAACCAAAAGACACATTCGACGCAATCACGCTGTCGCCAATGTAATTCGTATGTGTCCACACATGCGACGCGAGATAACTCCGCACAATCTCCGTAGAAAAACCCACAACCGAACCTTCACCAATGTGTGAATCACGCACCAAAGCATTATTCGCCACCACCGCATTTTTTCCGATATACGCCGGACCCTGAATCACCGCATGATCGAAAACTCGCACGCCGTCCTCGAGAATCACATCGCCGCGGAGAATCGCAGTTTCCGCAATCTGCGCGCCAGCGCCATGCAGCCTGTTTCCCGCGCCTTCCATTCCGCCGCCAGCCGCCTTTCGCAAAACCATCTCCCGCGCAAAAAGCATTTTCCACACCGCAATCAAATGCCAAGGAAATTTCACCGCCTGCCAAGCCCCCGTGTATACACACGCACGAATCTCCACGCCCGCAGAAATCATCGCATCCAGAGCCACTTCATAACGATCATCGCGCCCAGTCTTCGCATTCTTGAGCGCCTCGAAAAGCCTCCCCGGTTCGCGGTGGAGATGCGCCACAATGTTCACGAGATCACTCGGCTCTTTCCCGGCACCCGGTTTTTCAAGAATTTTTTCGACCAATCCATCGGACGAAATTTTCAAATATCCGCCAGGAAAATAAGACGTCACTTTTTTTGCCAGCAGCGCACTCATTTTCTCTGCGAGAAGCGATGTATAGGCGCTATCCTCGATCACATCATTGCTACTCACCACCAGAAAAGGCTCATCACCAATCAAATCCTCCACACTGAGTACCGCACCCGCCATTCCATCTTCCAGTTTTTTCTGCTCAACAACGCTCACCATCGACCCGAAAACTTTTCCCAATTCCTCGAGATTATGTCGCCCACCCACCACGATCACATCTTCAAAACCGCATCGTCGCAACTGCTCCACTTGATGCACGATGAGCGGCTTCCCCAGCATCGGCAAGAAATTTTTATCCGGCAACGGCGCCATGCGTTTACTCTGTCCCGCAGCAAGAATAATGGCTTTCATGCGACCATTGTAGCAGGCATTCGATATTTCTGCACGACACGGTCGATTTCATACTTTGGATGCTCCATGTCTGGCTCCATCAAAACTTTCCAAAATTCCGGCGCCTGATCTTCATGTGCAATCAAACTTGTATGCGCAATCCGCTCATGCGGCTCACAGAGCGGAACAATGGTATCGGGATTATGTTCGCGCCGCAGCGAAAACCGCTCCGTATGGTGCCAAATATCCGCTGGTTTATTGCAATTCGGAAACCCGCAAACACCTTTATATTTTTCCTGGATTTTCCGACGAATTTCAGCAGGAATATGCCGTGTCACGCATTCGGATTTTTGCGAAGATTTCCCGGGAACCCTCGCCGAAACCGGCTTTTTCTGCGCCTCCGCCAGTTTCAAAAATTCCTCCATCACTTCTCCGAGAGTCAGAGGTCTCCTGAATTTCTTCTCAAGCTGTTGCTGAAAAACACGAATTCGCGCCGCCGTTCTGCGGCTTACGGAAAAGGACAGAGTTTCGCGATCAGATACTGTCGATGAATTTTCAGCTTTATTTTCCCAGCCGGCTGGGAATTCAGCTTCAGAGTTGACTTTTTGTAACTTGAGTTCATGAACATACGTTTGAAGTGCCGATTTCGGCATCATCACGACTTTTTCAAGCCACATATCTTCATTTTCGGGTCGCACAAGAGAAGACACCACCTGCAGTTTCGACCACCCAACCTCACCAGACTGCAATTTTTCCTGAAGTTTCGGGGTTTCTTTCAAGTGCTCATTTACACGTAAAACTTCTTCCACGGTCTCACGGCTTACTCCAGCCAGCCGCGCAGCAAATTCGTAGACCGAATGCATGCCATATTTTCGATATAATTTTCGCCGTTCCACCTCCGGCAACATACCCAAGAATTGATTCCGATACTTCAAAATCAGCGTGCCAATTTCACGACAACGCTCATACATTTGGCAATCAGAAAAAGTTGAAAAATCCATACTCAGTGACGATAAGGAATATAGGTAAGTATATACTCACCATCTATAAAGTGCAATAGAAAAATCTGGGAACAGTTTACGTAAGAATGGAACGCAACTTTCCAGCCATCTCCGCCTCCGAAATTTCCTTCGCAATCCGTTCCCCATAACTCATCGAATCACCCCAAAGATAGCCGCTATACGGCGTAAAAGCGGTCCCCGGCGAACCTGGAATGCGCATGCTCACATCGAACACAAAGAAATTTTCACGGCCATCATCTGTGTTAACCGCTCCCTGCAAGGCAAAAGGTCCAATCATTCCGGGTGGAACCTGGAGCTTCATAGTATTCACGAAATCTTCTCCAGCTCTAAAAAATTTTTCCAACAGTGATTCTTTCACCGTCACCGCGATGTGCCCCGTTTCGATACGAATTGCCTTCTGATGAGAAGCCGGGATGAGAGCCTGTTCCCATGCAGGAAGTCGTAGAATGCCATCTAGATTTGTTTGTCGTCGCATATCTGTTCCCATAATTTCCAATTCACTGTTCATGACAGAGTAGAAATAATTCACATTCACCTGCGCTCCTAAAATATATTCTTCGATAGTTGCACTCTCCAAATCTCGACGATCAATTTCACCAGCCTGGATGCGTCGTTCCGATTCAGCAACGTATTCATTATAATTGCTCGCAATAAAAAACGCGCGCTCATATTTCCGCGTCGCTTCATTCACTTTCACAATCACCAGTCGATCAATATCACGCGGACTGGCAAAAATCTTCGGCATCCGAATCCCAGCCCGAGCCAAAATTTCATACTGATTTCCCGGCACATTTCTCTCCTCCAATTTCACCGCTTCACGAGTCCCATACATCGGCACCAGAAAATCATTTTCAATCTTTTCAAAATCGCAATACACCCAAAAATATCGATTGTGCACGAAAATTACATTCTTCGCCCGTAACTGTTCCTGCAACCCCACGATATCCCCAAATTTTTCCACCACCAAAACTTCATCCACACATCCACGACCATCACGAGTCGCATAATACTGCGAATACGTCTTCTCGCGCCCTTTCTGCGCCACAACCAAAGTCCGAAACCCATATTTCTTCGCTCCCCGACACACATCCAGAGCACTATGCCCCCCGAGGACCCCGATCGTTAATTTCGAAAGATCATACTTGGAAAGGACTTCGGCGAGCTGTTTTTGGGAGATCATGGCGAGAGTATAGCAGAAAACCCTATTTCCGCTCAAACGTGCCAAACACATGACTCGTATTCTGCGCCGGATCGACGAGGTTCATCAAACTCGCAGACGACGTCCTCTTCCACAGCACGAAGTGTCGCGCGCCCTGCGCTTCCATCAATTTCAAAGTCACGTACAAAGTTTCCGGTGAATCAAAAGCGACCGCATCATCGCCTTCATCAGATTTTCCAATCGCAATCGACTTTGCCAAACCCAGAATTTTTTCAAAATCCACCGACTCATTCGACTCCAACCACGCAATCGCCCGCGCATCATTCTCCAGCGCATCTTTTTCGCCAACATAATGCGTAAAATCCACACTTGCGAGCACGAGCGTCTGCACATCCACACGCGGTAAAAGTTCCTTCACCAACGCATCCAAATTTTCCTGCGGCGTCTGGGGTTTCAGAATAATCGGAAGAATTTCCGCATCAGAAAAATATTTTTTGATGAAAGGAATATGCACCATAATCCCATGCTCTTTCGGAAAATATCGCGGTGACTCCGACATCTGAACATAGCGCAATCCATATCCAAAATGATTCGGACTCAATAAAATAATTTTTCGCACATCAGAAAACTCGCGCTGCAAGTGTTGATAAAATTCATCAATGAAACTTTCCACCAGCAGATGATGCGGCAACACCGCACCGCGCAGCAGCGTATTTTCACGCACGTTCGACATTGACCCACACGCCGTCAGCAGAAGCAGCAAACCGCCGCACAAAATATGCTTTAATATTGCCATGCGCTGGATGAAGTACCGCCCCATTCGATGACCGTGAAGCCTTTTCTCGCAATGCTTCGGAAATCCTGTGGAATCGGAGTGAACCTCGTATTCACCGGTTGATAATACATAAACACGCGAATCAGCGTGTCAGGTTTTGGAGTGATATTGAGCGGCGCCACGTGATTGAAATCCCGTGTTCCGAGGAAACTCACAAACACATACGGTTCAGGATTTTTCATCATTCGTGGAACCCAGAAATCCATAAAATCTTTTTTTTCGGAATCATTCAGTCCCATTTTCCCCAAATTTTCTTTCAAGAAAGATGAAATCTCAGTGCGAGAAATCACGAACCCGCGATCCGCACTCACGCTTTTTTTCGACATTCCTTCCCAGAAAAGATACGGATAATTTTGCCCATCCGCATAATTCAAAAGTTGCCCACTTGGAGACGCTTTCACAAACCAGCCATCGCGACCATAATCAGGAATTGTCTTCGTAAAATGATCGATATCCACACCCACACGCACATCCATTTCATGAGTCGGATAGAGATAAATCACAGGTTTCCCACATTCTGCCGGAAGCTGTGTATCACGACTCACGAGATACGACCAGCGACCCAGAGGATCCTGCCAATAGAGAATCGGTTTCGTCTTCAAAAATGCAGCCATGGTCATCTTTTTTGCCCCCGGTTTCTCTTTGGAGCTATATTCAAAAATCGAACTGTATTGATTGTATTGATCCTGAATAATCTTCTTCTCTCCATCTCGCAGTTCAGGAGTATACATTTTGATCCCTCTCGAAGTCGTCCCCGCAAGTGTCAGATTTTTTTCGTTCACATCCGGGACGACCACATAGCAGTTTCCCTGAACACCGCATCCACCAGAGATATATTGATAACGCTCTCCCAATGATTCAGCAGAATTATCATTCCAGGTAACAACATCATCAAAAAATTTCGGATCAAATTCATACCGTGAAATCGTCCCATCCACTGCCTGGACATAGAAGCAACCCGAACCATCTTTCCCATCTCCATCAGAAAAGTACACATTCCCAACCACGGGATCAGTAAAAGCAACTTTGCTACCAACAAGTCTATCCTGAAAAACACTCTGCAGCGCACCATTTTTCGACGAATCAGAGTAATAAGAATACATCAGATCATGAACGCCCAAATGCAAAAATTGATTCGTATTTGGAATCCGTATTCTCTCTGGAAGTTCGAGTCCAGCAAGCGTCGTGCGATCATCATTATTTTTCAAAAGAGCTTGAATTTCTGGCGACATTTCTTCCTCCTCCTTGTCCATATACTGGGTCAGATGCACAATTTTTTTGTTACTTTTATCCCACGCCAGGCGATAAGCATATGATCGGAAACACATTCCATCACACTCGGCGTCCAGTAAAACCAGAGACCAGTCCTTGTAAGGAGCGACATTGATCGTTCCAATTTCGAAAAATGAGAACATGGGCTGTGAGCCTTTATCCGGAACCGGATACCCCGGAATCATAGCGGCAGGAATAATTTTTGGGATTGCAAAAGGAGTGAAATCAGGAGAAATCGCAACCGGTTGATTCTCAACAGAAGTGGTTTCAGGAGAAGTGAGCACTTCAGGAGTCGATGGAGTTTCCAGAGCAACTGGCGCTATTGCCGGTGTCTCCGCCCGGCATCCAGCAAAAATAGCAAGCATCAAAAAAGCAATCGGAAGAAATATTTTTTTCTGCATAATCAAAAAAGTCAGAAGAATAAGCGTCTTCAGTATAATGTCATCCCAGAATTTCCTCCAGTCGATCATCCTCGATCGCATGTTTCACTTCACGCGCGATCCTGCGACCCGTGCTCATCGGTTCGTTGTAGCGCAGCCACGTGTACGGCGAACCATTCACAAAAGGATTCGTCCCCGCCACGATGCGTGCTGAAATTTCAAATGTGAAGAAATTCAATTGTGGATCAATAATTGTCTCCAGACAAAAAGGTCCAAAAATCCCGCGTTTGCCAACACCCTCCAGTTTTCGTGAAGTCTCCACCACGCGTCGACCCATCTGGAACAGTTGCGGCAAGAGCGATTCCCGGATCACCAGTGGCATATTTCCTGTAATCGTATAGCTCGTTTTGATATGCGCATCCATCTGATCGCGCGCTGCAATGCGCCCAATCGAATCCGCATTCGACTCATATCGTTTGTCAAAACTCATAATTTCCAGTTCATCCGTCAGTGGTGAATAGAAGTAATGAATATACATCGGCACACCCACAATATATTCCTGAAGCACATATTTTCGCTCCTCCATGGGATAATCCCGCACATGGTCATAAAATTCTTTTGGCGTATTGGCAATGAAGTATCCACTCCCACCCATCGCGCCATGAAACTTCACAATCACTGGACGGTCAATATCTTCCGGTTTTTCCAGAACTTCCGGCTGGCGAAGACCGGCGAGAGCAAGCCATTCTCGCTGTTTAATCCGATCCGATTCCCAGGCGAGAATCGACCGCGTTCCGAAATGCATCATCGACACTTTCTGCACTTCTTTCGCACCGATGTAGCTCACAAAACTTCCATGCGGAATCAAAACTGCATTCTGTTTTTTGAGCTCTTCTTCAACCGAAAAAAAGTCAGAAAATTTCTCCACTTCGAGGATCTGATCCGCCACCCGAAAACTCTCATAAGGCTCTTTCGTGCCTTTCGTACACACACAAATCGTTTTGAACCCCTCGTCCTTTGCTCCCTTCAGAATCTGAAGAGCCGTGTGGCTTCCAAGCGTCGCAATGGCGTAATCAGCAGGAGAACTCATGGGCAAAAGGTGAATATTTTCAGTGATCATACGATTATTTCAGGATTTTGTCTAATGATTTTTCTTAAAAAGTGAGCAATTCTATCGAGTGACCGTCATTCTTTTTTACTCATCATGATGCTTCCGATGGATTTTTTTGAACGGCCGACGCTCATTGTCGCCCATGATATGCTGGGGAAATTTTTGTGTTGCAGCGATGGGAGGGCATTGATGATTACCGAGGTGGAGGCTTATGATGGACCGCAAGATCTCGCCTGTCATGCAGCACGGGGTCGAACTCCTCGTACGGAAGTTATGTTTGGCGCGGCGGGACATTTTTATGTGTATCTGATTTATGGCATTCACTGGATGCTCAATGTCGTTACTGACCGGAAAGACTATCCTGCGGCCGTGCTCATTCGTGGCCTTGAAGGAATTTCTGGTCCAGCACGTTTGACCAAGGCTTTGAAAATCGATAAAAAGCTCAACACTTTGCCGGCTCATCCTGCGAGTGGTTTCTGGTTCGAAGATCGTGGCACTCGCATTCCGTCGCGTGAAATAATCAAAACTCCCCGCATTGGCGTCGATTATGCAGGGCCTGAATGGGCCACAAAACCATGGCGATTTTTGGTGAAAAATGGGTCGAGCTAGAATCAAAAACAAAAAAGCCATAGCGTACTTCAGAATTTTGGCTTACAATGGACAAAATTTTCAAAAACTATGCTTTCACCCCAGGCGCTCGAACAATTTTGCAAAGCTGAAAAAATTCCCGCTTTTCGCGTGAAGCAGATTCTGGAAGCCATCTACGAAAAAGGCGTGCAATCATACGACGAGATTTCGACACTTCCAAAAGATCTTCGAAAAACACTCAGCGAAAAATTTCCCATCTCCACCGTCACGCCGAGCGCTCACGAAATATCCGCAGACGGCAGCACCGAAAAAGTTCTTTTCAAGCTCCGCGATGAAGGTGTCGTCGAATCCGTGCTCATGCATTTCAAAGATGGTCGCAAAACTGTCTGCGTTTCCAGCGAAGTTGGCTGTCCGCTCAAATGTACTTTTTGCGCATCAGGAACTTTGCTTTTCAAGCGCTCACTCCAGGCCGAAGAAATCGCAGACCAAGTCATCTATTTCGGACGCGCACTCAAGCGAAAAGGCGAGCGCCTCAATCACGTCGTCTACATGGGCATCGGTGAGCCATTTCGCAATTACGATAATCTCATCAAATCCCTGAAAATCCTCATGGACGACAAATTTCTCGGCCTCGGCGCCCGCAAAATCACCGTCTCGACCGCCGGCATCGCCGACAAAATCCGCACCTTCGCCGATGAACCTTTTCAGGTCAATCTCGCACTCAGTCTCCACGCGCCGACGCAAGAACTCCGCGCCAAAATCATGCCGATCTCTCGACGTTTCACGCTCGATGAAGTCATGGAATCCGTCAAATATTATTTGAAAAAAACCAACCGCCGCATTTCGTTCGAATACGTCATGTTGAACGGTATCAACGACACCGAAGAATGCGCTCACCAACTCGTGAAACTCATCCGTGAAAAACTCGGCCCGCTGAAAAAACTCACGCACGTGAACATGATCCCGTACAACGCCACCGACATCGCCGAAATCAAAGGCTCCACAAAAGAGCAAATGCGAAAATTCCGTGCAATCCTCGAAAAAGCCAATATTCCAGCGACAATCCGAGTGTCACTCGGTCAAGACATTGCCGCCGCGTGTGGACAATTGGCGAACAAGGTGGAGAAGAAAGAGAAAGTTTAAATGCCATAAACATCTTTCCGATGTTTAATCCGCAGAATCATGAGAATAAAAACACGACCTTTTGCATCGACATCGAAAAGCGCACGATAGTCGCCAATCCGAAAACGATACATTCCCAAACGCGAGTCAGTAAGCTGCTTCGCAAACGAAAGAGGATCTTCTTGCTCACTATAAAAAGCAATCTTCTTCACCACGCGCTGAGCAATTTTTCGCTCAAGCTTCAAGAGATCCCGCCGTGCGTATTCTGTATAAAAAACCTGATGCATGGGAAAAACTAAAGAACTCCAAATTCTTTCAAAATATCCTGCTGCGTGCGAATATTCCCTTTTTTGACATCTTTCCGAGCTAAATTGATCTCATCGGAAAGTTTTTCAAGTAAAAAATCTTTTTCATCAATAGCGCGAATCTCAAGCACCGGAACGTTCTTTCGCAGCACAATATAGCGAGTATTCTTCTGTTTCGCCTTCTTCGTATAGTGCGCTAAATTTTGACGAAATTCTTTGAGTCCTACAAATTGAATTGTCATGATACCTTCAGTGTACACTTGAAAAACACTTTTTTCAAGACAGAAAATATCAACAAACGCTTTTTTCTTGCACCCCCCCCAACTCGAGGTACGATCCAAAAAGACATGTTTTAATTTTTCTTCACCCTCTCTTTTTATGGAAAATCAAAAGAAACTGATCATCGGTCTCATCGCACTCGTAGTCGTCGGCGCAGGAGTCTATTTCGTCTCAGCGAGTAATCTCAAAGGCGATTTCTTTGACCGTCGTACCGGGAGAGCTATTGAAAAAGCGCCAGTAGAAGAACAAAAAGTAATAACTGGCACAAGCAAAACAGCAAAAGATCTTTCATCAATAGTGAAAAATGCCCAAGAGGTTAATCCAACACCAATAGGGTGTATTATGGGGACAATATTTGCAGGTACAAAAGAGATAGGAAGTAATCAGCAGGCAGGATTTATAGAAAAACAGGAATACCCATTCCAAAATCTTGTCAGCGAAATTAAAGATGGAGGGAAGAATAATTGTGTTTATATGCTGAGAATTGTGGTTCATGATAAAGAAAGTTCTACCGTTGAAAAAATAGCGTATGAAGCAAATAGAATGGTATTCAAAGGCTTTGAAGCAACAGTAAAAGATGATGGACAGAGCATTGAAGTGATAGATCCAGCGTCAGGTCATGAGATTTTTATAAAAAAAATCAAAGAAAATGGCCAAGAAAAGATTAGAGTACGGCAAGTATTCATAGATCACGGTGGAAGGAATATCTTCACTATTTGGAATGGCTTGAACTCTGCAGCAGGAACGCTACAAGAAAAACTCACTGTTGTTGTTACGGGCGTGGGCACTTACAACGTGCCATAGATTGGCCCTCCTAATGCCGGAAAAGTCTCACCCCCGTCGTCACCATCGCAAGCCCGAGCTCGTCCGCGCGCGCGACGACTTCATCATCACGGATGCTGCCGCCCGGTTGAATAATCGCCACCGCGCCAGCTTTCGCACACGCCTCCACGCCGTCCGCAAAAGGGAAAAACGCATCACTCGCCATGACGCTGCCCGGCACATTCGCGCCGCCTTTGTGTGCACCGATGAAAACCGCATCCACACGCGACATCTGACCAGCGCCGATACCCGTCACCACCTCCGCACCATCATCCAAAACTTTCGCAAACACGATCGCATTTGAATGTACGTGCTTCACGATTTTATTCGCAAAGAGCATCGCCTGAATTTCGCGATCTGTTGGTGATTTTTTCGTCACAACTTTCAAATCCGCGACCGTCACATCGGAACCACCCTGACTCTGGATGAGAATGCCACCTTCGACTTTTTTGATGTCACGACTATCTTCATTCGGCCGTAGTTCGCCAGTTTTCAAAAGTCGCAAATTCTTGTTTTTCATGAGTATCTCGAGCGCGTCCGGCGCAAAATCCGGCGCAATAATAATTTCCAGAAACCATTTCTTCTCCGCAATAAAATTCGCAACACTGATGCTACATCCGCGATTCAACGCAAGGACTCCACCAAAAGCTGACATCGAGTCGACCTCGTATGCGTATCGCAGTGCTTCTTCCAGCGTCTCTGCACTCGCAACCCCACATGGATTATTGTGCTTAATCACTGCAGCTGTCGGTCGAGAAAATTCTTTCACAAGCTCCAGCGCACTATTGCCATCCACAATATTATTGAAAGAAAGTTGCTTTCCATGCAGCACCGCAGCGTTCGTAATATTCGCATCTTTGTTGAAAGGATTTTTGAAGAAAGCCGCTTTCTGATGAGGATTTTCGCCATAACGCATCGACGACACTTTTTCATAATGCAGATTCATCAGTTCCGGTTCTTCGAGTTGTTGTCGGAGATAGCGCTCGATTTCTTCATCATACATGCGGGTGCGGGTGAACACCTTGCGCGCAAGCAACTTGCGAGTCACCAAAGTCGTATCCCCATGTTCTCGAATTTCTTCCAAAACTTTTCCATAATCCGCAGGATCCGTGAGCACTGTCACAAACCGAAAATTCTTCGCACTACTGCGAAGCATCGACGGCCCACCGATATCGATCTGCTCGATCACATCCAATTCACTCACACCTTTTTTCGCTGCCGTCGCCTCGAAAGGATAGAGATTGATCACCACGAGGTCGATCTCCGGAATTCCGTGTTGCGCCAAAGTCTCCATATGCGCAGCATTATCACGCAAAGCGAGAAGCCCACCATGAATTTTTGGGTGCAAAGTTTTCACACGCCCATCCAAAATCTCCGGAAATCCAGTCATATCGCTCACCAAAGTCACCGGAATATCATTTTCCTGAAGGAGTTTTGCTGTACCGCCAGTAGAAAGAATCTCGATTTTCAGCTTTGCGAGTGCCTGAGCGAAAGGAAGAATTCCGCTCTTGTCCGAAACGCTGATAAGGGCACGAGACAAACCCATAGCGGAAAGACTCTACCACAAAAATCCCGCCAGAACAAGACTGGAAAGATGTGATACCCTGGCATCAGGGGCAGCTTCAGAAAATACTGTAACCAAATATTGAAAGGAATGGTATTTACATACAGAAATATAAAATATCCCTCACATGCCACCAAAAGAAATCAAAGAGGAGGTAGCGACCACAGGCCATGACAATGACCTTGATGATGGTATTCTCGATCGTTATGAAGGAGATTTATCCCGAGAAACTGTGAGGCTTTTCAAGAAACATAATTTTAAAAAAGGCGAAATCGTTCAGGTAACAGAAGGTTGCTTCGGCGTCATAGATAATTTTCGTGGCACGGTGAAGTTTCCTCCTGGCATAGAAATGAACGAGAGAGACTACAGAAAATCAGTGGATCCCGGGGACTGGAAAAGGGAATTTTTCGCAGATGTGATTCGTATGCCCGATACAGGGAGCGGGACAACAGGGATATCGCTCCAGCAGTTGATCCAGATGAATCCAGAAGGTTCAAAAAAGATGAGTCTCAAAGAGAGCCTCGCGGCACATATTGAGGCAATAAGAGCCAAATTGGGAGAGATGCTTTAGAATCTCCCAAAACAAAAAGCCCTACTTCACAAACGGCACCAGTGCCATATGTCTCGCACGTTTGATTGCCTGCGCGATCTTTTTCTGATTCTGGAGATTTGCACCACTATAGTAGCGAGGCACAATACGTCCGTATTTCGAGATATATTTGGAGAGAAGTTGCAGATTTTTGTAGTCAATGTACTGAACACCGGCTTTAGAGATCTGACATTTACGATTTTGGTAGGTAGGCATGCGTCGAGGATTTAGGATTTAGGATGTAGGAAGTTACACGTCAATGGTCACATGTCACACGTTTTTCACTGTATTTCCTCAGAAATAGCGTCGCCGAGGTCGAGTTCATCGAGAGGTGGTTCATCAGAAGATGGCTGGTTGCCGCCATCGCCATTCATCATATCGTCACCCATTTCACCTTGTGGACGTTTTTCGAGCATCACGACGTCTTGAGCCACGATTTCTGTTCGGAAACGCTTTCCCTGGCCATCTGGAGAATCCCAGCTGCGGGTTTTGAGATATCCTTCGATATAGACGAGTTTTCCTTTGCAGAGGTACTTTTGTGCAATCTCAGCCAATTTTGCCCAAGCCACGACTTCGTGGAACTCTGTGGAAGAGTGTCTCTGTCCGTCGCGAGTGACCCAATCACGGTTTGTGGCAACGCCAAAAGTTGAAATAGGTTGACCACTCTGGGTCGTCTTCGAGACAGGATCGCGAGTTAAATTGCCGATGATGATAACTTTGTTAATGCTTCGCATGGGAGGATAGAGGATTTAGGATGTAGGATTTAGATTTGGATGTCAGGATTGTCCAAAAGACTGTCTAATTTCTTCTCTTCTGCTTTCAATTTTTCCTGCATCTCTGCCTCAGAAAGAGCTTTTTCTTTCTTCATTTCAGGAACAGGGAGCTCAGCAGGAGCCTCAGGTTTTTCTTTCATCGGAGGACGTCGGACTGGTGGTCTCTTCTTGTCTGCAGCATCAGCAGCTTTTTCTTGTTCAAATTTCAAACGAGCAGATTCGAGTTCTGCATCATACTCTTTCAAAGTCTTGAAAGTATAGCCACTTGGAACTTTGATCAAAAGATGACGAATAACGCCAGTTTCGATACGAACCGTCTTTTCAACAGTAGGCACTTTTGCTGGATCGTGTTCAAAGTGGAAAACAAAATAGCATCCACGGTTGTGTTTTCCGATACGGTAAGCCATATCGCGAATACCCGCGAGGTCTTCATGTAAAATCTTGCCGCCATCTTCTTTGATAGCAGTACGGATTTCATCGAGACGCGTCTTGAGCTGTTGGTCAGACAGATCCGGAGGGAGAATGACCATGAGCTCATACTGGAGAAGATCGAGATCTTGCATAGGTCGTTTTATTATGGATAAAAGCCAAGAAGCAAAAGCTTCAGAGCAATAAAAGAAAGCACAGGGAAGTTAGCAAAAAGACTTTCGAATCGCAAGGTGAAAAAATTGACAAAAAGATTAAAAGTTGAACAAATACAAATTAAAAAAGCCCCCAAAAATAGAAACAAAGAAATAAAGAAGACAAAATGTCAACAACAAGAATATCTTCAAAAGATTCCAAAAAAGAAAAGATAAAAAGAGTAAAAAAACATGGAAATAAGCCAAAAAAATGAGAAAAAGAGAGTTTTTTTTAGAAAACAAAGGATATTGAAAGTCAAGACCCCACCCCTCGACGAAAAAGACAGGATCGGGGTAGGGTGAGGATACAAGACAGGACAGAGACCGTAAAAAGTGATCCGAAAATAGAAAATTAAACTTTGACGATCTTGATTACAAAGCCTCTCACCAACAGTTTAGAAGTAAATCTCGCGGCGCGCACAGAGCGTCAGCGAAAGCTATTTCGAAGCTACAGCTTCATTTCACTGGCCGCCAGGAGCGCAGGCCAGGTTTTTCATGGTATTGAAAGCAAGATTCGTGCCATAGGACCGAGATATCAGAGGTTTTCACCGCTCATTCACTGGGGAGAACATCGTCAGAAGGTAGCGACAGCAATCGTCAACCCTCGAACCATCTACCAACGCATCGCAGCTTTGAGTGTGGGGCTTTTCCTCATGACCGGCTTCATGGGAACGGGTATCGAGCAGGGTTACGCCGAGGCAGGAGCTATGAATTCAGCAAATTTAGCATATGTAGTTGATCAAGAAGGATATTTCACCAACGTGAGCCCACAAACCTTCGACGGAGCCCGAATAGTCAAAGGAAAGATGAATCACACAATAGAAGAAGGAGAAAACTTGAGTCTCATCGCTTCTAAGTACGGAATCAAAGTCGAAACGTTACTGTGGGAAAATAGTCTGAGCCTCGGAAGCACCCTCAAAATTGGACAGAAGCTCTCTGTTCCACCGCTCGATGGAGTGAGTCACACAGCAATAGCAGGAGAAAATCTCGAAAAAATTGCAGCTTTATACAAAGCTGATAAAGCATCGCTCGTTGCCTATAACGACATGAGTTCAGGCGTCATTCAGAAGGGTCAGGTGATTTTCATTCCAAATGCCAAACCGGTCTCAGGAAGGAGCGTTCAGAGTACCCAGAGTGTTTCGAGAGGATCACAAGCTCGTGCAGGTGTCTCAGTCGGTCGTCTCGCAGGCACCGACGCACGCCCAACCGCAGGGAAATTCCTCATTTTCCCAACGATCGGATCTCTGACACAGAAATTTCACAAAGGACATTTTGCATTTGATATCGGCAACAGAGGTAGACCACCAATTTGGGCAGCATCAGCAGGAACTGTTATCAAAGCCAGCTCCGGCACATGGGGTGGTGGATATGGAACTCATATCATCATTGACCACGGCAACGGAGTACAGACGCTCTACGCTCACATGGAATACTTGACAGTCAAAGTTGGCGAAAAAGTGACACAGGGTCAGGTCGTCGGAAAAATGGGAAATACAGGAAATGTTCGAGGTGTGACAGGAATTCATCTCCACTTCGAAGTTATCGATCGCGGCATCAAACGAGTTCCATCAATGTATTACTAAAATGCTTCTCCAAAAAATCTGGCATGCACCACGAGATGCCGCCGCCTTTTGCATAAGACTTTATCAAAAAACCATCTCTCCAGATCACGGCCTGCTGCAGAGATTCTTTCCACATGGATATTGTAAATTTGCCCCAAGCTGCTCCGAATATGCACGTCAGGCTTTCGAGAAATATGGCTTCATAAAAGGATTTTTCAAAGCTACATGGCGTATTATACGCTGCAATCCGTGGAGTACAGGCGGGCTCGATTGCATTGAATAGAAAACATTGCACAGTAATCATCGGAGACTTGCCTTTTTCACAGAAAAGAATAAACTCCCCATAACGCAAAAAATATGAGCCTCACAAAAACAATCAGCAGAAAAGAAGATCCACTGAGTGCTAACAATAAAATCACGCTCTCTCGATATTTCCCAAAAGGAACACAGTATTTTTATGCCTATCCAGCAGAGGAAGCATCTCATTTTTATAATGCTGTTCCGCCAGAAGTGGAGGAGGTTGTGGCTGCACGGCCACTTTCATGTTGTGGGCCAAATGTGAAGGTCATCTGTTTTGCAGAGTCACTCAAGCAAAAATCATGGGAAATGCTCAACGATCTCAACGCAATCAATATCGAGAGGAAGAACATTCTCACACTTCCAGAGAAAATCACGACAGCTATCAAAGGAAATGAAAGAAATGACCTCATCTGTGAATCGCTCTCAAAAATGGTGAAAAAAGGGAAATTACTGATGGCACAGCCATTCCTCGATGCAAGATTGAAGTCTTTTTACCAGATACCTCCTCAGCGCACGATCTGGCTCAACGACAAGAGAAATCTTTCTTCTTTCATTCCTCAACAATTTTTGCCTCGCCGGTATTTCGAATTTTTGGATGGCATGTGCTTCCACGAGACCGAAGAAAAAGTTCCACTGCCATGCGTCGTAAAAGTATCTTCTTCTTCGTCAGGTGATGGTGTGAGAATCTGTAGAACCAAGAAAGATCTCGAAGAAGCAAAACATGAATTCAGAAAAATAGAAGGAATGATTATCGTAGATGAATACATCAACATCAAAAAAAATCTCGGCGTTCAGTTCGGAATTCCATATGACTTGAAAAAGCCGATTGAAATCATCGGTATCCACGAGCAGCTCACGAGCAAAGATGGTGCTTTCTTGGGAGGAATTCTCGATCTCGAAGAAGAGAAATTCTACAGGAAAAAACTCAGCACACTTTTAATTAAAAAAATTCTCCCAGAAGTCCAAAGAAAAGGATGGTATGGAATCGGAGGGTTCGATGTTCTGGTCGACAAAAAAGGAAAATTCCATTTCGTCGATGCCAATTTCCGAATGACCGGAATGACGACATACGATTTTCTCGTCAGAAATAAAATTATTAAAAAATCACTTATCAGTTTTAGTGGTCTTTTCCATGGAAACGAAAGCGAATTCAGGGAAAAAATTATGAAGATTGCAACACCGAAGAACAAAGACCAGATGCTCTTCATCACGGCGCTCACAGAAAAAAACAATATGTATCGATTCAATGCAGCAATGATTTTCGATAACAAGCGTCAGATGAAAGTAAACGCCAAAAAACTGATAGAAAGCGGCGTCATTTCAGAGGTAATGTCTCAAGTCTGCGAAGGCAAGATATAAACTTTCGGAACCGGATTGATAAATTCCTGAGAGAGGACGTATTTGTAAGCTCCCTGATATGGAACGACAATCACATCGTTTTCTTCGATCTGCGTGGCATATGAATAATATCCCCAAATATCATGTGGAGTGCACAGAGGTCCATACACCGTACAATCAATCTCCTTGAGCGACGGATGAGTGAGATTGATGAGTGGATAGTAGAAGTGCTCACCATATTCCCAGCCAACAGCATTCACGCCACCATCAGCGATCACGCACTGAGGATTTTTCACGTCCACCACGCGCGTCACGATGTGCATAGAATTATTCGAAATGATGCGCCCGGGCTCACTATAGTAATCACACTGGAGCAAAGGATCGAGATATTCTTTCACGGCACCAGCAATCGTCTGGGCAAATTGTTCCAGGGAAACAGAATTGGTCACAAAGTACTTGTCATCAAACGGCGTTTTGACCCCAAAATAGTTATCAGCAGTTTGCAGGAGCGCTCCGGTCGGGAGACTCCCCGGATAATGAGATGTCCATGGATAATATCCCTCCGTCTGATTCGGGAAAAAGCCACCACCGAAATCAATAAAATCGATTTTTTTCAGCATCTCCGGACTGAAATTCGCCCGGAGGTACTCAGAAAGTTCTTTGAGAATCTGGACATATTTCGAAGGATCACGATTCCAACTGATATGAAATTGAATGCCGCACAAATCTAAAAACGAATATTGCCGAGCTTCTTCCCAGAAATATTTCAAATCACTCAGTGGAATGCCGAATTTCGACCATGCACCATGAAACGAAGAGAAAAAGCGAACACCAGCACGGATGCGAATTTTCTTTTTCTCGCTCAATTTCCCCAGCTTCCGGAGTTCAGAAAAGCTGTCAATATTCACCGTCACGGTGTCGGCGTGATCCAAAGCAGTTGAGAGGCTTTTGAGTGTCTTTCCGGGTCCAGAAAAGAGAATATTTTTGGCGCCCGCTTCCAGCGCGAGATTGAGCTCGCGTTCACTCGAAACGTCCAGTCCGAAACCATGCTGCAAAACTGTCTGGAGAATAAACGGATGATGATCAGACTTCATCGCATAAAAAGGCTTGCAAGAAGGGAAAAATGTAAAAAAAGCGTTCTGGAATCGAAGGATGCTATTTTTGAGTTCATCCTGATCCAGCAAATAGAAAGGCGTCTCATATTTCTCAGCAAACTGCAAAATCCGGTCACCTTTCTGCTGAACATCCTGAACAACCTGGACCAAGCTTTGTGAACTCCTTTCAGGGGATGTTTCCAAAAGTTTGAGCAGTCGCTTTTTACTTTCTTCCAGGTTTGAGATAGACATATGATCCTGTGAAATATATGAGCAAAAAGGGCATTTGTACAGATCTAAAAGTTAGAAAATATTTGACAAATATGTAAAAACACCTACCACTCAACATGATGCCAGGGCTTCAGGATGACATCCTGAGTAATGGTGCTCGCACGTTCCACAGGCGCCAGAAGGCACTTTTCAAGTGGCCTTTGGAGGAGCGCTTCGGTCTTCAAAAGACCTGCAGCAAGCAAAGGATTGAGTGTTCTAGAAGTTTTGATTTCACGGGCATGAATTTTCCCGCCTGTTTCGATAAAAAGGTCGACCTCCAGTCCATCATTCGTCCGAAAATAAGAAAAAGCGGGATGTTCTCCAGAGAAACTCGCCCATTTGAGATGTTCCAGAACAACGGCTGTTTCGAAAAGAGGTCCCAGGAAAAGCCCCTGATTCAAAACTGCCGGATCGTGAATGCCCATGAGATACGATGCGAGAGCCGTATCAGCAAAATAAATTTTGGGGGCTTTGACGAGACGTTTCGAAAGATTGATATGAAAAGGCTCGAGCAGATACACCTGATAGCTCGCCTGAAGAATCGAAAGCCAGCGTCGCACGGTGGGAACGCTGATACCTGTATCACGAGCGAGATCGCTCATGTTCAGAATTTGTCCAGTGCGAATAGCGACAAGTCTCAAAAAACGTTCGAAGAGTGTCAAATCGGTGACGTTCAGAATCTGTCGAATATCGCGTTCCAGATAGAGCCGGATATAGCTCGCACACCAGATATTGCGATCCAGTTCAGGACGACTGCGAAGTTCCGGATATCCTCCACGAAGGATCCAATCAGCAATATCATCAGTTTGAGCATGCGATAGTTTTTTCTTGCCATCCACTTCACGAATAGAGCAGGGATAGAGAGTGAGAACTGCGGCGCGCCCGGCAAGAGACTGGGAAACATGCTGCATCATAAGGAAATTTTGTGATCCCGTAAGAATATATTGCCCATATCTCGTACGATGAGCATCCACAATACCCTGAATATAACTCGGCAACTGGGGGGCGTATTGGATTTCATCAAAAATAACTGGAGCAGGAAAGTTTTCCAGAAAAGTTCTCGGATCTTCGAGCGCCTGACGTCGAATATCGGGATCCTCGAGAGATACGTATTGGTGCGTTTTTTCCAGAAGCATTTTGCACAAGGTGCTTTTCCCCGTCTGACGGGCACCAGTCAGGATGACAACAGGGAAAGTTTTGACCGATTTCAGAAAGAGTTTTTCCGTAAAACGCTGGTACATGACGACATCATAACACATGCAAATTAAACATTCAATATTAAATTTGCACACAAAAAGGTATATTTCAGCTTGAAATAAGAAATTTCATTGGAGAAATTCAAAGATAAAAAATAAATGCTTATGGAAAGAAAGAGACATCCAAACCGGCAGCTTGCGCCCAAAGCTATTTTCTGGTATAATAAAAAGAATTCTTCGAAAAATAAAAACATACAAAAATGCTCAAAAAACTCCGCACGAAAATTCGACTCAGAAGAGCTCTTGTAGCTGAGCAGCGTGCGAAACAAGTCACGCATTTCGATCATGGAATCCTCGATTGGCAGACAACGCAATACAATGCGTACGAAAAAGGCGTCCTTTGGTATGTCATTTTCACGGCTGTCATAAGCCTTTTTATCGTCTATGCGTTCTACAGCAAAGATTATTTCTTCGCAGCAGCCATGATCGCATTCGGAGTTGCATACGCTATTTTGCAGCGAGAAAAGCCAAAAAATGTGAAAGTTATCCTCTCGAAATACGGGATCAAAGTCGGAAATGATGTATATCCATACAGTGAGGTAATCGCATTTTGGCTGATATACAAGCCACCATACGTGAAGACGCTCAATTTCAGAATCAAAAATCGCTGGGCACAGGATCTCGTGATCAACATCCACAAAGAAGATCCAGCAGAAATTCGCGAGATGCTTGGTTCGATAATTCCGGAATGGAAAGGCAAGCAAGAAGCCTTTGCAGAAAGCCTCGTTCGCCTCCTGCGCCTCTGAAGCACGAACGCCGTTCGTATACAAAAATAAAAAAATATGAGCAATCAAATTCCACAAATAGACGATTCAAAAAAAACCTTCGAAGATCGACAGATCACGTCAAAAGAGGTGGAGTACAACGAAAGAGTAGAACGCCTCGTCAGAAAATATCTCGAAGATGATATTGGAAAAGGTGAAAATGCCGATACTCAAATAGCGCAACTGATTCACGAATTGAACGAAAATGGAATTCACAAAGTATTCGAAAAAGTGCGAGAAAAGCTCAAAGGCGCTTCGGCCAACGATCTTTCGAGTGTCGTCGACGACATCAATCAGAAAACAAAGTATCTCGATGAGTACATGGACTACATCACAGCGGTGATTCTCACATACGCAGCGCAAGATTCAGAAGGAAAGAAAGACAAACTGAACATTCGTGAACTCTATCGCTTCAACGTTGCCGCAAAAGGCAGTTTGAATGCGCATCAACGTGGATACGGAGGCATGGTGCAAAAGATGGCACAGGGAATCAATCTGACGCAGAAAGAAGAAAAGAAGCTCGTACAAGGTTTGAAATCGCTCTCAGGAAATCCAGGAAATCGCAGCGGTCCACTCGAACAGATTCAGAATTCTGGCGCATGGGCGGTCGTGGGAATGATGAACGAACAGCAGCGATTCAATCTCGCGGCAACTTTTATCAAAGAAAAACCCGCAGAAGCAAAGTCATTTTTGGAAGGTATGACCACATCAGGAATCTTGACGATCGCAGATGCAAAAGCATTGTGGCCAGATGGGAGTTTCCCAGAAAAAGACCTTCAGGAAAAACAGCAAAAAGTGGCCAACATGCAGAGAGAATTAATGCAGCGAGTCGCAACTCAGCACAGCGATCAAAATCAGATTTTACGATTTACAGATCCGAAGAACCTCGCAGGAATCGCGCTTCAGGTTTGGGGGGTCACCGAAATGATTTTGAATGGCGCAACCATGGCAAAAGCAGGAGATTGGAAAGGATTCGCCAGCAATCCATGGTTTCTCGGAGGCGCCGCCGCCGCAATGGCAGGCCACGGAATGACAACAAAAGGCGACATGTTCGCTTTCATCAAAGAGCCATCCGCAAATGAAAAAGAAGCAATGAGATCACAGCAAAATCAAGAGAAGATCGGAAAAACATTGACTCGATATCCAACACAGTTTCAACAGATAGCCTGGGACGTCGTGGTGGCAGATGCGAAACTCATGCGCGAGGATGCAATCAAGAGAAGCAAAGACAAGCACGCAATTCCATCAGTTGAATTAACGCTCAAAGATATCATCATCGGCATGAAAGAAAAAAATGCAAAAAAACCAACCAAGCCCTATGGAGATCGAATTGCTGCACTCGAAATGATCCAGAATGCGAGCGACACCGGGACAAAGTTGGCGCTCAACGAAGCCATAACACTCATAGTCAAAACGCCAGAAATTGCGACAGCAGCAAACATAGACCAAATCTACAAACAGGCCATCAGAAAACAGGGAGTCGCCCAGAAAAAACCGATCATAAAACCGGTCGTTTAAAAAAAACAAAAAATGGAAAATAATATCAAAAAATTCGAACACAAACTCCAGGAAAACGGCATGGATATCCGTGAAAAATTCCTGAGAAATCCAGCAGGTATGTATGTTGGCGAAGTTGCCAACACCGACAATGAACTTTTCCGTGCAGAGGTTCGCGAGACGAGCACGGGTGTGGTGTACGCATTCCAGCCCATTCGCGAAGATAAAGTCGAGATAGGTCCGAGCATTTCAATACCAGAAATAGCACTCAACCAAGCCATCCCACTCTTCGCACAAAAAATAGTAGAAGGTGATGTAGCGCGCAAAATCGCAGTACAAGAAATGGCAAAAAAAGCACTCACGCAAAGTCTCGCGGGAAGCGCAGTCGCTCGAGTAGTCGGCCACGAACTCAACGAACGTCTCATGGATCAGGCGATTCAGGAAAACGAGCAAGATCAAAGTGAAAAAGAGACAAGAAAAAAAGATTTTTTCAGAAAAAAAGCGAACAAAGAATACAGAATCAATAAAAAAATAAGCGAAGTTTTCGACGGAAAAATGACATTTACAGAAGAACTTCCCACCGGAAAACTCCCCGATCTCCAGAAAATGAATCCAGAAGCAATATTGCGACAAGAAAAGAAAGGTTCAGGAAGAGCTACTCAATCACCAGGAGAAGCTCTCAAAACAAAAGAAACATCGGGATTTCAGGATGCTCGAAAGAGGTATGACGAACAACAGAGAGAGCAGGCAAAGAACACGCAGCAACAGGAAGCACAAAAAGCAGAACAGAGGAAGCAGCAGCTCGCCCAACAAAGACAAAGATCAGGAAAAAGTTCCAGTACCTCATGGCTGACAGGAGGCGCCATCGGCGCCGGAGTCACGATCGGCGGAACAGGATTATTCACTCTTCTCTTCTCCTAAAAATATGAACACCAAGCACACAAAAATGAGAAACCTCCGAAAAAGTGCCATCATGATCACGATCACGCTCGCGTGTGTGCTCATATTTTCCGGAGTCGCGTCAGCAGACACGACCACGACATTGCCACAAGAATTCGTCTCGAATTTTGCCAAGCTTTTGAGTTTCATTCTCCAGGCGCTCTCGAAGATCTTTTTGCCCATCATCATGCTCACGGGAGCGTTGATGAAAAGCGATTTTATCTTCAGCGGAACGATGAACGAGACACTCCTCACGATCTGGACGCAGATCAGGAATCTCGTGAACGTCATCTTCGCCGTCATGCTCATCGTCGTCGCACTCTACAACGTTCTCGGACTGGGAGAATCCGCAGAAACAGGTGCCTATCTCCAATTCAAAAAAGCCCTCCCGAAAGTCGTCCTCGGACTCATCCTCGTCAATTTCTCGTACCTCGGAGTGAGAGTCTTGATCGACGTCGTGAATGTCGGAACCACGATCGCATTCTCGATCCCGAACTCTACGGGACTGCCAGCAAATGTTCAGAAAGAGCTCAAGGCAGACCAATCGCTCAACGCATTTTGTAGAATAGCAGCCAGTGACAAGAAACTCTACGGCGCCATCCAAAAAGCTCCTGCTCCACCAAAAAAAGGAGAAGAACCAAAGCCAAAACCAGTAGTCGCTCCCTCAAAAGAAATTTGTGATGAGAACCAGAAATTAACAAAAGAAACACTCGAAATGCTCACAAAGTGGAACATCGACGGTGCCGTCCCGATCATGGCGATCAAATTTATGAATCTCCAGAAGCTCGATAGTGTCAGCGCAGAAATTCAAAAAAGCGGCGGCAAGATTGAGAAGCTTACCTTAAATCTCATCGTCTCGATCGTGCTCTATCTCCTCTATGGAGTCAGCTTCTTGGCACTTTTTGTGATGCTCCTCGGGAGAGCCGTGGCTCTCTGGATGGTCGTCGTATTTTCACCCGTGATCGCTATCCAAATGGCGTTCCCGCAACTCATAAGCTCTGTAGGCGGCGGCAATTATGGCCAGCAAATTATCAAAACACTCATCGCCCCAATCATCATCGGATTTGTGATGTCGATCGGATTCATGATTATCGGAACGATGCAGAATGTGGACTATAGTAACACTTCTCTCAACATCCTCTCCATCAGCACCACCGCAGCCGATCTCCAGACCTCGAACATCGAAACATTCCAGCAATTCCTCATCGCCATCGGCGCCGTCGCTTTTGTATTCCTAGGCGTGCAGAGCGCCACCAAAGACGCCATCGGCGGAGAAATCGCCGGAAGTATCCTCAGCGGTGCACAGCAGGTCGGAACCTGGGCCGCAACAGCGCCATTCAAATACGCTCCTATTTTCCCAGTGCAGAGTCCAGACGGCGAACATTTCAACGCCAGCCCTGCAGCGATGTTGAAAGTAGTGGGCGCTATTCCGGATGCCATGAATACTGCCGCGAACGAACAAGCAAAAAAAATGTTTCCCACCGCTTTTGGTAATTTTGAAGCACAGCTCAAAGAAATCAAAGATGGTGCAAGTGCAGAAAAATTTGCAGACATAGTGCGAGGAACCAGCAAGCCAGAACTTTTGAAATCAAAAGAATTGGTATCAGCAGCAAAGAGAATGATGGATAAAGGAGGCATCACGGATAAAAATTTGAAAGAACAGATCGAGGCAATAGCAAACTCAGGTGGAGATGAAGAGAAAGTCAGTAAAGCCATCGAAAGAATTCGAAATTTGGCAAAAACAGGTCCAGTAGCTGCCGCTCTCGATACCAAAAAAACAGAAGTCCCACAACTCGTCAGTCAACGTCTCTTGGAAGGAGAAGAGCAGGGGAAATTAGAGAGACTCCAGAAAGCCTTAGCAGATGGGAAGATCAAAACAGAAGAAGATCTAAAAAATCATGAAGGATATGCAGCCTCCGAAAAAGCCAAGAGGATCAGTGAAGCAGTAGCAGCAACAACAGGAGCAGCAACCGGCGCTGTCGGAGCCGCAAAAGCAGATCCAGCAAAAGTGACCGACGCACTCAACAAAGCAAAAGGAGAGTTGGAAACCGCAAAAGTGCCAAAAGCAAAACAGAAAGAAATTCTCGTCAAAATCGTCAATGATGCCACGAAACCGGAAGAAAGAACGGCAATAGCAGATGCTCTCGAGAAAGGCCAAGATGCAGAAATAAAAGCGGTCGGACAAGAAATAAGAAAGACTATTCCTCCGACACCACCAGCAGAACCTACTCCTGTGGCAGTTTCGAAGCCAGTAGCGCCACCAGTCGCTCCGGCAGCCGCCCCGCCAAAAGCTGAACCCCCTGCGGCAGAACCACCAAAACCAGGCCCAGCCGTCACCCCATAACCTCACCCATCTCGTCTCAGAAAAAACTTGACAAAAAACAAAAAGTATTGAATTATACCCATGAAAGAAACTCAAAAACACACACAAATCAGAAAAGCAGCAGCGCAGATCGTAACCCCTTTCTCGCTCATGCACAACACACAGCATCATCTCATGTTCTGTGATCTCGGAGCCTCCACAGCGGGGTCGCTCACCAGTCTCTACGGAAGGTCGGTTTTTTTCGCAGATAGCGGAAAAGCACAGACATCCGGAAATGATGATGTCACCAAAAAACTGTCATCCGAGCAGACAACGCATGATGATAAAAAGACAGGAACAAAGCTCGAGCAGCAGCTCGAAAAAAATAAAAAACGTTTCCATCCCACGACCTACAGCAAAGCACATGATGCCCTCAAGAGAGGAACATTCTACGAAGAAACACTCGTCGAACGTCTCATAGGAGGCACCATCACGAGCGAGCGTTTCGAAGAAATGGTGGAAAGACTCGGCAAAGAATTGAACGATCCCGAGAAAAATCTCACAGAAATGGAGCTCACCGGCAAGATCAAATCCGGAACATATGATCAGGCAATTCAGTCGCTCCAGGAAGATGACGAAGCGTTCATCGAGCACAAAATGGCCGCGCGAGAACTTTCGAAAGGATTCATGAAAGAAAAAGAATTCCTCCTCTTGCTCAAGAAAAAACCACTCCCAAAAAAAGAGATAACGAGATTAAGTGCTCTCGAAACATACGGGAACGAAGCCATCGAAGTCGGCCGCGAAAGCACGCATCAACTCCTCGATGCGTACTCCACCAGCTACGAAGAATATTGCGACGCAAAAGTCGACACACCAGAAATGGCTGAAGAGTACCAAAAAAACATGGAAAAGATGCGAGATGCAGCAGCAAGAAAGGATACTGTGGGAAGGCAGCTCGATGCTGTTTTGCACGAGGTGGCAGAAGGCGATCAGATACTCGAGAAAAAACTCTCCGATGCTCTTTTTAGTCTTCTCAAAGACGAAGAAAAAGTGACTACAGCGCACATTCAAACAGCATTCCAAAAAGTCCGGGAAGGCAGCAAAAAGCAATTTCAAATTGATCCTCAGCAGGTTCAGCAGATTGAGGCACATTTTGAAAAAATCCAGAAAATCGGAGACGAATTTGCTGCAAAAAGCAAAGCAATGACCGATCATCTCGCACTCATTCAGAAAAAATCACTCGAAAAAGCAAGCGTCGACAAAGTCATCGCAGACGGTCAGAGAGCCACCGGCATCACACTCAAGCCCGGCACAAAGTTGAAATTCAAACAGAAGTATTACGACGAGGAAACTGGAAAGACGATCGAGAAAGACACTGAAACAGAAATCATCGGTATCTACGTCGACACATCCGCCAAAGAAAAAATCGAATGGAACGATCGCGAATTTCAGTCGGATGAAATTCCACTCGTCGTCATGACCGGCCAAGGAGTGCCACTCACCATCACACGCCTCAAAAAATGGGTCGACGAATCCGGCGCACAGGAACAGATAGAAACCCAGCAGGAGCTCGAAAAAGAACTCGGCTTCAGCGTGAAGCCAGGGACACAATTGCAATTCAACACAGTAGTTCGAGAAACAGGAAAAATGCGAGCAGAAGAAGTTTCGAACACCGTCACAATTATGCCAGCACTCCAAGTACCAGGCGCAGAACCTCGCATCCAGCTCAACAAAAAAGTCACTCTCAGAACTCCAGAATCCGCCCCTCACGCTCGCCTCACGCAGCGCGTCGAGAAACAGAGCCTCACTTACGCCGAGTTTCTCATTTGGGCTAGAAATTATGAAGTAAGTCCAGAGCACACCAGCGTCGCAGAGCTCGCAAAAGCCGCAGAAATCGAATCCGGTTTGCACGAGAATCAAGTCCTGGTCTCCGGCGACGCCGCACGCTCGATGATGTGGCTCGTGAAAAAGATCGAACTTCCACAGCCATCAGGAAAAACAGGAAAAATCACACTCGGCAATGCACAGGGTGACATGACGCTGTCATTTGGAGAATTCCTCCGCATGGCTCAGAAGCAAGGTCTCAGAAATTACGACGTGAAAGAAGAGGTCGATCAGCGCATGGCATCGCTCCAGGGCAGCGATGATTATTTCCCAGAATATGAACGCGAAACAAGAAACACAGCCAACAAAGTGGAAAAATTTACCGCACAAGCTTCGCGTGACGGAGCAGAAAAACAGCAGGAAAGTCAGGCACTTCGGAAGGCAATTCAAAACGAACAAAGAATGGCCGCAGACAAAGGTGGGCACGGACCAACACTCCCTGTAGCCACCGCAGCACTCGAAACCGGTGCCGCCAACGACAACAAAGAACATCACGGCGAACACAAAGAACATGCCGGAGGAGCACACGCTGAAGGCGACCACCACCATGATAAAAAAGAAGGCGACGATCACCATGACAAAAAACATGGCGACGATCACGGTAAAGGCGACGACCACGGCGGTGACGACCATGGAAAAGAAAAAAAACATGACGATCACGCCGGAGGGGATGAGACCATGAAAGGTCTCAAAGACGTCGAAGTTCCAAAAGACGGAGCCATGAGAGCATTTTGGAGAAAGACAACATTCCTCCGAGGAGCGGATATCTGGGAGCTCGGAAAAGCCTGTTGGGAATACTACAAACGTTGGTACGAACGCGAATCCAAAGGTCGTTACGCCAATTACGGGAAAGATCTCCCGTACCTCATGACGGAGATGTTGAAAGTCAAAGAAGACACCGAGCATCACGAAGTAGGACAGTTCAAAAGCGCCATGGTTAACATGGGTGTCGTCGAAATCCAACACATCATGCATCAGACCACCAATAAAGATCAGCTCAAAGCCTGTATCGAAGCACTCGTCGATAAAGGTCAGATGGACTGGAACGACATGCATTTTTGGCAGGCGCTCAATCTCCACCTTCCCAACGACAAAAAAATTCGCTACGACAGCAATCACCTCGATCCCCACAAAGGTGTCTACGTCGATCCCACCACCGGCAAGAAATTGTCCGGTATTGATATGGTCAAGAAAGGTATCGACTCCATGTGGGGCGATAATCAATTCAACAACTGGTGGAGCAGCAACGATGGCAAATACACCTCCCAGATGAACACGTTCGATGCAAAAGGAATGCAATTCGAAAATGATCCCAAAAACAATGGTGGAGTGCGCGCACATCTTCAAATGATGTTGCGGGTTCACATGGAGGGTCAAGGTGGATGGACCGATCCACACGAGTATGAAGGCATTATCCGATTCATCATCAAGGCAGGAAAAGCGAGCGTCGAAGACAAGTTTTATTTCATCGTCATGGGAGTAGCAACAGGACTTCTCACGCTCGATCGTATCGGTGCTATCAATGGCGAATATCTCAATCAAATCCCATGGCTCGATTGGCTCACCGACAAAGGAACTCGAAAACCTTTTCAGGAAGGCGAAGGTCCATACAAAATTTCAGAGCTCAAAGAGCTGGCTGGATATCTCTTCCATGATCCGAATATCAAAGAGCCAGGACAGAAGTATCTCCCTCACCTTCGCACCCGAAAGTTACTATGGGAAACAGTTTTGCAGGACGACAAAACGCTCGTCAGAACGAACAAAGGCATTCGTCAGGCACAAAAAATCGATCACGAAGATACGCCATTTATCGTTCCACTGGTCTCAGAAGCAAACGCCGAAATTCTCTGTAAGCTCAGAAGTAGCACAGAAGGTATGTTCACGACAGAAGGTTATCTGAACGCCTACACCGGTTATGGTCAATTTATGCAGGTCACAGCCAAAACAGGAGCAGCAGATAAGCTGGCAACCTGCATCAAAGCGTATGTCCGTTATGACGGCATTCTCGACAATCGCTACAGACCCAACGAGATAGCGTATCAACGTCTGAGTATTTCTGACTACAGAAGGCCAGCACTCACGGATACCAAAGGGATTCATGTGATTCAACACAAACAGCAGCTCAGCGAAATGATTATCAATATCGGTCGTGCCTATGGCTATAACTGGGAAAAAGTCTTTCAGAAGAACGAAAAAGATAAGGATAAACAGAAAGAAATTCATGACGCCATCAATCTCTTCAATACGGAATTTCAGGAGGCAATCGATAATCAGGGCTCACAAAAAATGCTCGATATCGTGAAAAACACCGACCTCTACGGAACCGGCGAAGACTTCCTCACGCCACAAGAAACTCAGGCAAGAGCCAGAGCCGCAGAAGCACGAGTCGCCGCCGCATCAGAAGCCGCCGCCATGGCCGGAACCGGCACAGACGGGATGTAGATCACCCCTCCAACGCAATCTTCCCCGCTGAGATCTCCGAAATTTCTCGTGTAATCGTCGCCTGACGGACTTGATTCATGTGGAACGTGAGATCGTTGATGAAGTCATTCGCATTATTCGTCGCGCTCTGCATCGCCACCATGCGTGCAGAGTGCTCTGACGCCGTCGTTTCGAGCGCCGCCTGGAAGACTTGCATCTGCGTCAATTGTGGCAGCAAATTTCCGAGAATTGCCGCTGGTGAAGGTTCGAAGAGATAATCCGTCGGATCTTCTTTGCCAATATTTTTCAGGTGTTTCAAGCCGAGATCCTCCGCCAGAGTCATCACCGCTTCTTTCGAAAAAGGCAGCAGCTGATAGGCTGTAGGTTTCTGGACGAGCGGAGAAATGAAGTTCTGATAGAGCATCTCGATCTGGTCATACGTCCCATCCTGGAACAAATCCATCACATATTTCCCCACCGACAGAGTGTCCGCAAGTTTCGGATGATTCGTGAGAGCACCATACGAAAGCACGATATTTCGGCCACTGCGAGCCAAGAAATCCTGACCTTTTTTCCCGATCGCAATGTAATCCACCTCGGCACCATCTTTTTTCATCATTTTCTCGAATTCAAAAACTTTCTTGAAAAGATTCGTATTAAATCCTCCACACAGCCCGCGATCCGAAGTGAAAACCACTGCCAAAACTTTCTTGATCGGACGTTGGGCGAGGAGTGGATGCGTAAAGCCCTCCACGCGCTCAGACAATTGAGTGAGCAACATAAGCGCCGTCGACGCATACGTACGCATCGTCGTCGCACTGTGTACAGCCTTTTTCATCTTCGCCGCCGACACGAGTTCCATCGCCCGCGTAATCTGGCGAGTAGAACGGATAGATTTGATTTTGCGACGAATTTCGCGAGAGGAAGCCATGGGACGAGAATTTAGAAAATTACTTCTTCAAAAAATACGCCTTGAAATCTCCAATCACTTTCTTCAATTCTGGCTCAATCTCCGGAGTAAAATCTTTTTTCTCACGAAGCTCGGTCATCAATTTCGCCTGCGCATTTTTCAAATGTTCGAAGAATGCTCGTTGGAAATCCATCATGTCAGCCACAGGAATTTCATCGAGATAGCCGTTCACCGCAGCGTACAAAATCGACACCTGTTGCTCGACTGGAGTTGGTTCGTATTGAGGTTGTTTCAAAACTTCCGTGATACGGGCACCGCGATCAAGTTGTTTTTTCGTATCAGCATCGAGATCGGTTCCGAACTGTGCAAACACCGCAAGTTCTCGATATTGAGCGAGATCCAGACGCATCTTGCCAGCCACTTTTTTCATGGCTTTGATCTGCGCGGCAGAACCCACGCGAGACACCGAGAGACCGACGTTGACCGCTGGTCGAATACCTTTGAAGAAGAGATCCGATTCCAGATAAATCTGTCCGTCTGTGATAGAAATAACGTTCGTCGGAATATACGCGGAAACATCGCCTGATTGCGTTTCGATAATCGGAAGCGCCGTCAGAGAACCTCCACCGTGCTGTTCATTCAAACACACAGCGCGTTCGAGGAGACGAGAGTGCAGATAAAAAATGTCTCCTGGATACGCTTCACGTCCTGGTGGACGTTTGAGAAGGAGGGAAATTTGGCGATATGCCCACGCCTGTTTCGAGAGATCGTCATAAATCACAAGGACGTCTTTTCCTTTGTCGACAAAATATTCACCGATCGCGCAACCGCTATACGGTGCGAGAAATTGGAGAGGAGCTGGATCAGAAGCACCTGCGAGAACCACCGTCGTGTATTCCATCGCGCCATGTTTCTCGAGCTCAGAAACGATCTTCGCGACTTTGGAAGCTTTCTGGCCAATAGCCACATAAATACAGATCAAATCCTGACCTTTTTGGTTGAGAATCGTATCAATCGCGATCGCTGTTTTTCCGGTCTGGCGGTCGCCGATGATGAGCTCACGTTGACCACGACCGATCGGAATCATCGCATCGATGGCGCGAATACCTGTTTGCATCGGACGGCTCACGCTCTTGCGAGTGATGACACCTGGAGCCACTTTTTCCACTGGATAAAATTCTGTCGCAGGAATTGCTCCTTTTCCATCAATCGGTTGTCCCAACGCATTCACCACACGACCAATGATTTTTTCGCTCACTGGCACCGAGAGGATGCGCCCAGTCGACTTCACGGTGTCCCCCTCGTGAATGCCTTCTGTTTCTCCCAAAATAACCGCACCAATCGTGTCTTCCTCCAGGTTCAGAGCCCATCCGAAAGTTCCATTCGGAAACTCCAGAACTTCAGAAGATTTGGCTTCTTTGAGCCCAGAAATCCTCGCAATACCGTCACCCACTTCCAGCACAGTTCCGACGTGCTCGGTGGTCGATTTCGCGCGAAAATCCTGAATATGTTTTTTGAAGAGAGAAATGGTGTCGGAAGACATGGGGGAAGGATTTAGGATGTAGGATTGAGGATATAGCCAGTCACAAGTCACTTGTCAAATGTCACACGTAGCCGCTGTAATTGTCCAGCCACAGTTGCGTCAAAATACAGATCACCAACTTTGAGTGCAATACCACCGCCGAGCGCGGGATTTTCTTTTTGCTGGAGCGAAATTTTTTTCTTCAGAGATTTTTCCAGATCAGTCGTCAATTTCGTGAGTGCTGCTGCATCGAGCGTTTTTGCGACATACGCCGTGACCGAAACGATGCCGTTTTCTTTCTTCCAGAGTTCATCAGCAATCATCAAAATACGA